>Ga0187827_10000014_pt1 | contig 248480 bp, 232 predicted proteins | sample ETNtaG_39_FD_167969 | JGI IMG/M metagenome (GOLD analysis project Ga0187827, IMG submission 167969) | Marine microbial and viral communities from oxygen minimum zone, Eastern Pacific Ocean - ETNP2014_SV_150_PacBio MetaG (Illumina Assembly) | ecosystem: Environmental > Aquatic > Marine >...
CGCATGGAAGGGCCATCGCTCAACGGATAAAAGGTACGCCGGGGATAACAGGCTTATCTTGGCCAAGAGTTCACATCGACGCCAAGGTTTGGCACCTCGATGTCGGCTCATCGCATCCTGGAGCTGTAGCAGGTTCCAAGGGTTCGGCTGTTCGCCGATTAAAGCGGTACGTGAGCTGGGTTTAGAACGTCGCGAGACAGTTCGGTCCCTATCTGCCATGGGCGCAGGAAATTTGAGGGGGGCTGTCCTTAGTACGAGAGGACCGGGATGGACGAACCTCTAGTGTACCAGTTGTCGCGCCAGCGGCAGCGCTGGGTAGCTACGTTCGGAAGGGAGAAATGCTGAAGGCATCTAAGCGTGAAACCCTCCCCAAGATGAGATTTCCCGAGCCGTAAGGCTCCTAAAGGCTCCTGGAAGACTACCAGGTCGATAGGCCAGGTGTGTAAGGCCAGCGATGGTCTTAGCTAACTGGTACTAATCAGCCGTGCGGCTTGACCTTTTCCCTTTTGTTCTTTATTCCGCCGCGTGTGCGGTCGGGAACACTACCGTTTGTAGGGTATTCAGTTGTCGGTGCAGCGCTGCCGTATGTGCAGGCTGCATCATGTTCTTTACAGGGCGCTGGCGCAGGTGATGGGAGTCGCGCGACCGACGCGCGCGCCCATTGGTGTAGCGCAGGGCTTCAGCCCTGCGATGCGGGCTCGAGAGGGCCCCACCAGTCCAAAGGTTCCCGGTGGTCATAGGAGAGAGGTCACACCCGTTCCCATTCCGAACACGGTAGTTAAGCTCTCTTCCGCCGATGGTACTGCGGGGGCAACTTCGTGGGAGAGTAGGTCGCTGCCGGGATTTATTATTGAGGCCGGATGTGCAGGAGCATATCCGGCCTTTTTTCTTGTACGCTCGGCAGCGGCCGCATCATGTCGGGAAGAGTTGTCTTGTTTGGCTAGGTGAACCAGTCATCCGCGACTGACCTTGCCCCCTCAAATCGGTCCAAAACTAGGGAGAGGATTTTGGATCGAGAGGGAGCTGGAAGTGCCGAGACAACGCTACACGCCGGAACAAATCATCACCAAGTTGCGCCTAGCCGAAGTCGAGCTCGCCCGAGGGCAGACCATGGCTGAGGTCTGCAGAAAGCTCGGCACGAGTGAGCAGACGTACTCCCGGTGGCGCAAGGAATACGGGGGGTTACGCGGAAATCACCTGAAGCGCCTGAAGGCCCTGGAGCTGGACAATCGCCGCCTGCGGACGGTCAGCGCCGATCAGGCGCTGGCGCTCGTGGTGGTGAAGGAGACGGCCGACCGGGCTGGCTCATGGGAGGGGAAATCTGACCCGATCTCTCTCATAATCAATGGACCACCAATGGGGGCAGGGCAGTCGGGCAATAATGTGCAAGGGGCGTCCCGCGCCTGTCGAGATGGTGTCTTGCCCCGATAATTCTTCGCAGTTCCTGAGCCTCCGAAAGCAGATCTGCCGCGAGGGAGATTACAGAATTTGGATCCGATGCTTTCTGATCGAACAGAGCCGACCGATCGGACCGAGACGAGAGACGAGCCTCTTGGCCCCGCCTACGACATCCCCGTCGAAATCGCCGAGGCGCGGAAATTTCGCGCACGGAACAAGGGCTACTACCGCGTGCTGCACTGGCCAATCTGGATCTGGGTCTTCTTCATCGCGCCCGGACCGATCACGTTCGAGTTGTTCGAGACCGGCTTCGACGGTCGGATGGGGCTCTGGCTTGGCGCGGTGCTCGTGGGCACAGGAGTGGCTGGACTGCGCGGGCGGCTTCCCGGCGTCGAGCCGAAACCCTACATCCTGAGGTTCACCGAAGATCGTCCGAATCCGTTGTATCGCCGCGTCTGCTACACGTTCGCCTGGAGTGCGGTAGTGACCTTCGCCCTCCTCAATCTGACCGGGCTGGCCGTCGCGTTGCTGACCGAGCAGTGGTACCTCCGCCAGATCTACGATGTCGGGTACTACCCGCTGGCGGTGACCGTGTGGATATTGGGCGCGCTTGGCATGCTGCCCCGTGTCAAGAGGTCGACGCAAGGCGAGGGGCACGAGCGGCGGTACTTCTACGGGTCGGTCTGGGCGGTGTGCATCGCGCAGCCGCTGCTCTGGGCGATGTGGACCTACCTGCCAGCCGGGCGCGGTTTCGACCTGTTCAAACTGCTCGCCTTTGTCGGCGTGTTGGCCCTCGTCGGCAATCTCGCCCGACTCGGACGGCTACCACGCACGCGGCCGATCGTCCCCGGCACCTGGGCGATCGCTGATTGAGGTCGAGTGCTGTGATACGACCCCGATCACTCCCCACGTTGCCCGGCGAGGCTGCATGGCCCTGACGCTCAGCGATTCCGTTGAAGTCGTGCCCGATGTCGTCTTTCGGGAACTCGACGGCGAGGCGGTGATCCTCAACCTCGATTCCGGCACCTACTTCGGGCTGGACGAGATCGGAACCCGCATCTGGACGCTGATTCGCGAACACGGTGCGCTCCAGCCGGTATTTGACACGCTCCAGCGAGAGTTCGATGTCGATCCGGCCACCCTCGAAGAGGATCTTCTGGCGCTCGTCAGCGACCTCTGCTTAAAGGGCCTGAGCCGGGTCGGGGGGGAACCCGCATGACGGCTCGCCATCTCCAGCGAGTGCCTCGCCTGACCGTTGACGACTGGCGGGCGCTGTTCGAGGCGCTGGTGTTGCTCGTGCTGGTGGCGGGAACGCTGAGAGTCTCGTCGTTCAAGAGAGCCCTGGCATGGATCCAGCGGGCGGAGGCGACGCCGAGTCGTTCCGCTGCGGTCGAGTTGGACGGTGCCGTCCCGGAGGCGCAGCGACTGGCGCGACAGGCTGCGGCTCGTGCTCGAGCACCTCCTGCCGCCAGCCGACTACATGCTCCGGAAGTACCCCGCCCACGGCCGGGCCTGGCTACCCTGGCTCTACGTCCGGCGGGCGACGGGTGGCGGGTGGGGACTGCTCTGGCAGGGGGCGCGGCTCGCGCGGGGCGTCGACCCTACGGACGAAGCAGCACCTTCAGGCTCTGGCGAGCCAGATCGAATGCCGCCTGATGGTCGTCGAGACTGAACGTCGCTGCGATCAGCGGTTCCACACGCACACGGCCTGACGCCAGCATGTCGATCGCCGGCGCGAACGGTCCGCAGCGGGACCCGAGGATGCGCACTTCGTCGACGACAATGGCCGTTGGCGACAGCTTCGCCTCTCCGTGGAAGGTCGACTTCACGACTACTGTTCCACGCGGCTTGACGATGCGCACCGCATGCGCGAGTCCGGCGGGGTGGCCGGTGGCGTCGACGACATAGTCGTCGGCGCGTTCGCCGACGTCGTCGGCGAACACCGATCGCAGCCCGAGATCCCGCGCGACCGCCAACTTGTCCGCGTGCTTCCCGACGATGGTGACCTGAGCGCCGGTCGTCGCCAGCACCTGCCCGACGATGAGTCCCATGCGGCCGTCGCCGAGGACCACGATGTCGTCGGACGCCGTCGGCGACACCTGCGACAGGACCCGGCAGGCGGCGGCGGTGGGCTCGACGAACACCGCCGTGCGGTCTCCGAGCTGGTCGGGCACCCGATGGAGGTTCGCTGCGGGCAGGCTCACCGACTCCGCGAATGCGCCGGGCCGCCCCCTGATCCCGAGCGCCGTTCGGGCGGGGCAGTGTTCCTTGACTCCCCGAAGACACCAGGCGCAGGCGCCGCAACCGACGTTGATTTCGCCGACGATGCGCTGACCAATCCAGGACGGGTCGACGCTCGGCGGGACCTCCTCGACGACACCGACGAACTCGTGGCCCGGGACTCCCCCGAATCCGGCGTCGCGCGCGTAGCCGTCCAGCAGCTGCAGGTCGGTCCCGCAGATCCCCGCGAGCGTGACGCGGATGCGGCACTCCTCGGCCCGTACCGAGAACGGCACGTCGCGTAGCGTGATCGAGTGATCGATCCACAGGGCTCTCACGAGAACGCTATGATACGGCGTTGTCTGCATCCCGGAGTTCAAGATCGGCGAGCTGCGCGCCCGAGGGATGGCACGGATGGGACGACTATGCGCCGTTCTACGATTGGGAGAACGCCCAGACCGTACAGCGCCGCGACGTCGGATTCTGGCAGCGCCTGGCGACCCGCACCGGGGGGCCGGTCCTCGAGTTGGGCTGCGGGACGGGCCGGGTGTCGTTGCCGCTGGCCCGCGCGGCCGAGATGATTGTCGGGGTGGATCGGTCGGGAGAGATGCTCGCCCGGGCGCGCCGCCGACTGCGCCGTTCGCGATACGGTTCGCGCGTGCAGCTCGTGAGGGGCGACATCCGGGCGCTGCCCTTCAGGGATCCCGCGCCGTTTCGTCTCGCCCTGGCGCCGTACGGCATTCTGCAATCCCTCCTCCGCGACCGCGACCTGAAGGCGACGCTGCAGTCGGTGGCTTCGGTGCTGGAGCCGGGCGGCACGTTCGGCATCGATCTCGTGCCCGAGCTGCCGGACTGGGGGGAGTACCGGCGTCGTGTCAGCCTCAGCGGACGGCGGGGTCGCCGCGGGCCGCGACTCACGCTCATCGAGTCGGTCCGGCAGGACCGCGCTCGCCGCATCACGACGTTCGATCAGGAGTTCGTCGAGCACGACGGCGCCGCTCGATCGCGGCGCCGGTTTTCGATCGCGTTCAGGACACTCTCGCTGCGTCAAATGCGCAACCGTTTGGAGCGATCCGGCTTCGAGATCGAGGCGGTGCTCGGAGATTACCGGGGACGCCCCTGGGATGCGCGTGCCGAAGCCTGGATCCTGCTCGCGCGGCGGCGGTGACCGACCAGATCGCCGTGGGCGGACGCGCGCGCCGGCCCCACGGCAGTGCCGGTGGCCCTGGGTCGCGGGCGTCGGCGGTATGCTAAACTTTCAGTGATTCTCTCCTCGATCTGCAAAGGATTCCTGCCATGTCTGGCCATTCCAAGTGGCACTCGATCAAGCACAAGAAGGGCGCGGCCGACGCGAAGCGCGGCAAGATCTTCACCAAGATCATCAAGGAGCTGACTGTCGCCGCGCGGGCAGGCGGGGGCGACCCCGACAGCAACCCGCGGCTCCGCACCGTCGTCGCCGAGGCGAAGTCGGTCAATATGCCGGCCGACAACATCAAGCGCGCGGTCCGTCGCGGCACCGGCGAGGAACCGGGGGTCTCCTACGATGAGGTCACCTACGAGGGATACGGGCCGGGCGGTGTGGCGCTGATGGTCGATGTGCTCACCGACAACAAGAACCGGACCGTCAGCGAGGTGCGCCACGTGCTCTCCAAGCATGGCGGCAATCTCGGCGAATCGAACAGCGTGGCCTGGATGTTCACGAAGCGTGGATGCATCGTCGTGCCCAAGGCAGCGGCCGACGAGGAGGCGCTGATGAGTGCCGCGATCGACGCGGGCGCCGACGATCTCGGTGACGACGGGAGCCACTGGGAGGTCGTCAGCTCACCCGACGCGTTCGACGCCGTGCTCGACGCGGTCAAGGGGCTGGGGGTCGAGCCGGCCTCCGCCGAAGTCGCGATGATGCCGCAGAACTACGTGAAGCTCGAGGGCAAGGTCGCACAGCAGATGCTTAGACTGATGGAAGCGCTCGAGGACAACGACGACGTCCGAAACGTCTGGTCGAACTTCAACATCGAGGAAAAGGAGATCGAGGCCTCGCTCGCGTGAGGATCTTCGGAATCGACCCCGGCTCCGAGAGAACCGGGTACGGCTGCATCGAGCCGGCCGGCAGCCGGCACCGGCTCGTGACCTGCGGCGCGATCGCCGCCCCGCCCCGCGCATCCTTTCCCGAGAAACTTCGGGTCATTCACGGCGAACTGGTGTCGCTCATGGCGGAGTGCCGGCCCGAGTGCGTGGCGGTGGAAAGCGTGTTCCACGCACGCAACGTCCGCAGCGCGCTGAAGCTCGGCCACGCGCGCGGCGTGGCGATTCTGGCGGCGACCCAGGCCGGCCTTTCGGTCGTCGAATACGCGCCGACCGAGGTCAAGCGTGCCGTCGTTGGGTACGGCCGGGCCGAGAAGCATCAGGTGCAGCAGATGATCAAGCTGCTGCTCGGACTGGATGACGTGCCGACACCGCACGATGCGGCCGATGCGCTGGCGGTGGCGTTGTGCCATGCGCACAACCAGCTGCCGGCCGGCACCGGTGACGCGAAGGCCGAGGCCGGATCACCGCCGCCCCGCAGTTGGCGGCAGTTCAAGCCGGAGTCGCTGCACCCGCGGAGGCCGTCGTGATTGCCGCACTGGCGGGACGCCTGACCGAGAAGGCGCCCAGCCGTGTCGTCGTGGACGTGCAGGGCGTCGGCTACGAGGTACACGTGCCGCTGTCGACGTTCTACGAACTGGGCGATCCCGGAACCGAAGTGGCACTGCGGATTCACACGCACGTCCGCGAGGATGCGCTGGCGTTGTTCGGCTTCGCGTCGGCGATCGAACTGCAGTTGTTCGAGCATCTGATCAGTGTGAGCGGCATCGGGCCACGTCTGGCGCTGACCGCCCTGTCGGGAATCGAACCTCCTGAGCTCGTCCGGGCGGTGCGTCAAGCGGACGTGGCCCGACTCACCGGGATCCCGGGCGTTGGGAAGAAGACCGCCGAGCGGATGGTCCTCGAGTTGAAGGATCGGCTGCCGGCCGCCGAGGGCGCCGACCACTCCTCCGAGTCCGCCGAGGTCGCCGAGTCCGAAGATCTGCACGGTGACGTGCTGTCGGCGCTCCTGAACCTGGGATATCATCGGCCGCTCGCCGAGAGAGCCATCGACGCGGCGCTGCGGGCGTCGGCCGATCGTGGCTTTGAGCAAGTGCTGCGCCAGGCGCTGCGCGAACTGGCCCGCTGAGGCAAGGCGCGCAGCCCCGAGTGAGAAATCGAGCGGGGCTGCTGAGCTGATCACTCGCGACGACACCGCGCACAGCGCGGTGGCGAGGCCCCGGCGCGGGGCGTGGGTCCCCGCTAGGGGCCGAGCGGGGGCTTGGGGCGCAAGGCGCTCCATCTAAGATGACCGATCCGAGAATCTTGAGTTCGGTGCGGGCTGACGACGACGCCCAGTACGAGGCCGGGCTCCGGCCCAGGACGCTCGACGATTACATCGGCCAGGACCGGTTGCGCGAGAACCTGCAGGTGTCGATCGAGGCGGCGCGGAATCGCGAAGAGGCCGTCGACCACGTGCTGCTCTACGGTCCGCCGGGCCTCGGAAAAACGACGTTGGCCTATGTGATCGGTAACGAATTGGGCGTCTCGGTCCGCGCGACGGCCGGCCCGGTGCTCGAGAAGCCGGGTGACCTCGCGGCGATTCTCACCAACCTCCAGCCGCGCGAGGTGCTGTTCATCGACGAGATCCACCGCATGAGTCCGATCATCGAGGAGATTCTCTATCCCGCGATGGAGGATTACGAACTGGACATCGTCATCGGCCAGGGGCCGGGGGCACGGTCGGTGAAGGTGCCTGTGCAGAAATTCACGCTGATTGGCGCGACCACGCGTGCCGGTCTGCTGACCGCACCGCTCAGAGCCCGTTTCGGGATCGTCCATCGTCTCGACTTCTACAACGAGGCCGACCTGCTTGAAATCGTTCGCCGGTCCGCGAAGATCTTGAACGTGCCGATGCACGCCGCGGCCGCCGAGGAGATCGCGAAACGGTCGCGCGGCACACCCCGCGTCGCCAACCGGTTGTTACGACGGGTGCGCGACTACGCCGAGGTCAGAGCCGATGGGACGATTTCGAAGCCCGTCGCGAAGGACGCGCTGGAGTTGCTCGAGGTCGACGAGCATGGGTTCGATGAGGCCGATCGCCGGCTCCTGCTCGCGATCATCGAGAAGTTTGGCGGCGGGCCCGTGGGGCTGAACAGCCTTTCGGCCGCCATCGCCGAAGAGAAGGACGCCATCGAGGACATCTACGAGCCGTTTCTGATTCAGATAGGCTTCCTCGATCGGACGCCCCGCGGGCGAGTCGCGACGGCGCGCGCGTACGACTATTTCGGGCTGGAGACGCCAGGGAAGGATTCAAAGCTGTGGTAGCGGGCGACGACAACACGCCGGGGGGGAGGCGGCGCCACGCGCGTCGCGTGAAGATTGCGTCACTGGCCACGCACGTGCCGCCGCGCGTGATGACCAATGCAGATCTCGAGAAGCTGGTGGACACGACCGATGAGTGGATCCGCCAGCGGACCGGCATCGTCGAGCGCCACGTCGTCGACCCGGGCGTCGGCACGTCGGACCTCATTGCGCCGGCGGCGAGGGAAGCGATTGCCAAGGCGGGTCTGACGCCCGATGATATCGGCGTGATCGTGGTGGGCACGACGACGCCCGACACGGTGTTTCCGAGCACCGCCTGCCTGGTGCAGCACAAGATCGGCGCGTCCCGTGCCTGGGGCTTCGACCTGGGTGCGGCCTGCTCGGGTTTCACGTATGCGTTGACGACGGCGGCTGAGCTAGTGGCGACCGGGTCGCACAGGCACGCGCTGGCAGTCGGCGCCGATGTCATGTCGAGCATTCTCGACTACCAGGACCGCGCGACCTGCGTCTTGTTCGGTGATGGCGCTGGCGTGGCCGTGGTCTCTCCGGCGGCCGAGGACGAGCCCGCCATCATCGACTTCTCGCACGAGATCGACGGGAGCGGGGGGCCGGCGCTCAGGTTGCCGGCCGGCGGGTCACTACGTCCGGCGTCGCACGAAACCGTCGATCAGCGGATGCACTACGTCCATCAGGATGGGCACGCGGTGTTCAGATTCGCCGTGCGGAAGACCGAGGAGATTTGCCGCTGCATTCTCGCCAGGAATGCGATCGACGCCGACCAACTGGATCTCTTCGTGAGCCACCAGGCGAACAAGCGGATCATCATGTCGGCTGCCGAACGACTCGGCCTCGACGCCGCGAAGGTCGTGATCAACATCGAGCGCTACGGCAACACGACGGGTGCGACCATCCCGCTCGCGCTTGGCGACGCGCTCGCCGACGGACGGTTGAAGAAAGGCGATCTCGTTCTCCTGGCGTCTGTCGGCGCGGGGTTCACCGTCGGATCGGTCCTCCTGCGCTGGGCGTTCTAGATCCCGGCCAGCGGCTCGGCATGGACGTTGCCGACTTCGATTTCGCCCTGCCCCCGGAGCTGATCGCGCAGCAGCCATGCGCCGCGCGAGACGATGCCCGCCTCCTCGTCCTGGATCGGGCGGGCGGCGTGCTGGCCCATTCGACGGTCGCATCACTCCCGGGCTGGCTGCAACCGGGCGATGTCCTGGCGGTCAATGACACGAGAGTGTTTCCAGCCCGCCTGCTGGGACATCGAGTTCCCAGCGGCGGTGCGGTCGAATGTCTGCTGCTCGAGCGTCTGGACCGAGGGCGCTGGGATGCGCTGGTCCACCCGGGGCAGAAGCTGCGTGTCGGCGAGCGAGTCCGGTTCGAGGCCGGCGGTCGGGCGATCGATGGGGAGATTCTCGAACGCCGGAACTTCGGCCGGCGCACCGTCCATCTGAACTGCGAAGACTCTGATGCAGCAGGCGACATCGATGCCTACATCGACGCCATCGGGCATGTGCCGCTGCCGCCCTACATCCGTCGCCCGGATGCCGACGCCGACCGCGAGCGCTATCAGACGGTGTACGCGCGGGTCCGGGGCTCGGTCGCCGCGCCCACGGCCGGCCTCCATCTGACCGAGCCACTGCTCGGAGCGCTTGCCACGAAAGGCGTCGACCGCGTGGAGGTGACGCTGCACGTCGGGTACGGTACGTTCAAGCCGGTGCGCGGCGAGCACGTGGAGGACCATGCGGTCGATCCGGAGTGCTACACGATTCCAGCCGCCGCCGCCGTAGCCCTCAATGCCGCGCGCGACGCGGGACGGCGCGTGGTGGCGGTCGGAACCACGACGACCCGAGCGCTCGAGAGCGCAGGGCGCCACGGGACCCTGGCAGCGGGGGAGGCGGTGAGCGATCTGTTCATCCGGCCCGGACACCGGTTCACGGTCGTTGGGGGGTTGCTCACGAACTTCCATCTGCCTCGATCCTCGCTGTTGATGCTGGTGTGCGCGTTCGCCGGCCGTGAGCGTGTGCTGGCGGCGTACGCCGAGGCGGTTCGCCTCGGCTATCGTTTCTACAGCTACGGCGACGCGATGCTCGTGCTTTGAGCCGATAGAGAGAGCGAATGAAGTTTCCCTACGAAGAGTTCGGGTTCGACGACGTCCGCACCTACCCGTTGGAATCCCGCCGGAGCAAGGCTCGGCTGGATGACTTCGCGAGCCCCTTTCGGCGCGGTTCCGGCGTCACGGGGCTCGTCGACTCGCTACCGAAGATCCTCGCCGGCAGTGACCTCCGGCGCGTCGTCGATGCGCTGGCGCGGGCCCACCGCGAGGACGGTGGGATCGTCTGGGGGCTCGGGGCGCATGTCGTCAAGACCGGGCTTTCGCCGGTCGTCATCGATCTGATGGAGCGGGGCTTCGTCTCGGCCGTTGCGACGAACGGTGCCGGCATGATCCACGACTTCGAGGTCGCGCTGGCCGGCGCGACCTCCGAAGACGTCGACGAGGCGTTGGGGCCCGGCCGGTTCGGGATGGCCGAGGAAACCGGCACGTTGTTGAACCGGGCGATCAACGAGGGCGTCGATGCGGGACTGGGCGTCGGTCAGGCTGTCGGGAAGTTCCTGCACGATCGTGCTCCGAACCACGTGGAGGCGAGCATCTTCGCGACGGCGCACCGCCTCGAGATCCCGGTGACGGTGCACGTCGCAGTGGGGACCGACATCATCCATATGCATCCCCAGGCGTCGGGCGCCTCGCTCGGAGCTGGCAGCCTGCGCGACTTCCGCTACTTCGTCTCGAGCGTTGCGCGGCTTGAACGCGGCGTCTACCTCAATTGCGGGTCGGCCGTCCTTCTGCCCGAGGTGTTCCTGAAGGCGGTGGCGCTCGCGCGCAACCGCGGCGTGGCGCTCGGGGAGTTGACGACCGTCAATCTCGATTTCATTCGCCACTACCGGCCGGAGACCAACGTCGTCCGTCGTCCGACGGGCGGCACCGATCGGGGTATTTCGCTGATCGGTCACCACGAGCTGCTGATTCCGCTGCTGGCCGCGGCGCTCATCGAGCGAACGTCGGAAGCTTGATATAATCGGGTGTTGCTCCGTTCGAGGTGGACGCGGCCATGGTGCTGAGGCCTGCGGCCGATTGGAGCGTCTGTCCCTACTGCGTCTTGCCGGTGTAGCTCAGTTGGTTAGAGCACGCGGCTCATATCCGCGTTGTCCGGGGTTCAAGTCCCTGCACCGGCACCATCTCCCCGCGAGCCGCGACGGCTCGTGGCCCGCTGCTGGCCCGGCCGACCGGAGTCGGAAGGCGCGCACGGCGCGCCTCGCGCGGGTCGGCGTGGGGCGAGCGGGGTCCCCGCAGAGACCCGCGCGGGGGTTCGGGGCGAAGCCCCGAATCAGAGACGAGAGATGCCCTCCCTCATCGACCGGATGCGTCGGACGATCCGGCGCTACGCGCTCGTGCCGCCCGATGGCCGCGTGCTGGTGGCGGTTTCCGGCGGGTCAGATTCGGTCGCGCTCGCGCATCTCCTGCACAGACTGGAGGCCACGGAGCCCTTCGAGGTGGTGGGCGTCGTCCATCTCCACCATGGGTTCAGAGGCGCGGCGGCCGACGACGACGCCGAAGCGGTCAAGTCGCTAGCGGGCGACCTGAAGCTGCGGTGCCATCTCGAGCGCGTGGACATCCGCGCCAGAGCCAGCGAGCGAGGGCAGTCGATCGAAGAGGCCGGCCGCGCCGCGAGACTCGAGTTCTTCGAACGCGTGGCCGGCGACACCGGCGCGGATCGCGTCGCCGTCGGGCACACGGCGGACGATCAGGCCGAGACCTTCCTGCTGCGCATCCTCAGAGGCGCGGGCACGCGCGGACTCTCCGCGGTCTACCCCCGCCACGGCGTCGTGATCCGGCCGCTGCTCGACCTGTCGCGGCACGCGCTCCGAGAGTTCTTGCTTGCCGAAAGGATCACGTTCCGCGACGACGAAACGAACGACGATCTTTCCATTCCCCGGAACCGGATCCGTCACGAACTGCTCCCACTCCTGCGCGACCGGTTCGCGCCGGGCATCGACGCGGTCCTGGCCCGGGAGGCCCGCCTGGCGCGGGAGGACGCGGACTGGCTCGAGGAGGCGGCGAACCAGGCGGGGGCCAGCCTCGTCGAAGTACAGGAGGGCGTCATCGTGCTCGATCCGGTCGAGTTGCTGGCGTTGCCGCCGGCCTTGGTGTCCCGGGTCGTCCGGCGCGCGCTCGGAACCCTGGCGCCGGGCCGGTTCATTGGACTGGATCACGTCGAGGCGGTGATCGAGCTGGCTCAGGGTGATCGCACGGCGGTGTCGCTGCCGGGCCAGCACGCCGAACGCGCGGGCGACTCGATCCGCCTGACGTCGACCGATGCGGCTGCCGCGTCGTCAACGTCGACGCTCTCGCCGATGCAGACGGAGTTCTCCTACGAGTTCAGTGTGCCTGGAGAGATCGTGGTGCCCGAAGCTGGGCGGCGGCTCACGGCGGAGGTGGCCGAGGTGCCCGACCGGTCGAGTCTGACGAGTGGTGGCGACGAGGTGGTGTTGGATGCCGGTGATCTGGCCGGGCCGTTGAGAGTTCGGGGGCGGCGTGCTGGAGATCGGTTCCAGCCACTGGGCGCGCCCGGACGCCGCTCGGTGCAGGATCTGTTCGTCGACCGAAAGATCGCGCGCGGCGATCGCGATGCCGTGCCGATCGTTACCGATTCCGCCGGGCGCATCGTCTGGGTGGTCGGTGTGACCATCGCGCACCAGTTTCGGGTCACGGAGCGTACGCGGTCCGTGGTAGTCTTAAAGGCTAGGTAACTAGGGGGAAATACGTTGAACCCGACGCTCAGAAGCCTACTGTTCTGGATGGTGCTCGTGGTCGTGGGCGTGTCCATCTGGAGCTTCTCGAACCGCTTCCAGACCGGCGAGACAGACGAGACCTTCAGCAGGTTCGTCGAGCGGGTCGAGGCGGGCGAGATCGAGAGCGTCACGATCGCCGGGAACGAGATTACCGGCGTCGACCGCAGCAACAATCTGTTCAAGACCTTCGTCCCGCCGCAGTATGAAGGCTTGGCCAACTTGCTGCTCGAACGCGGTGTCAACATCACCGCCAAGGCGGCTGCCGGCAGCCCCTGGACGACGCTGCTGTATTCCTGGGCGCCGGTGCTGCTCATTATCGGCTTCTGGATCTTCTTCATGCGGCAGATGCAGAGCGGCGGCAACAAGGCGCTGTCGTTCGGCAAGAGCCGCGCCAAGCTCTCGTCGAGTTCGCAGAAGAAGGTAACGTTCAAGGATGTCGCCGGCGTCGACGAGGCCAAGGAGGAGCTCCAGGAGATCATCGAATTCCTCAGGGAACCGCAGAAATTCCAGAAACTGGGCGGCCGCATTCCCAAGGGCGTCTTGCTCATGGGCGCGCCCGGGACCGGCAAGACGCTGCTCGCGCGCGCGGTCGCCGGTGAGGCGAACGTGCCGTTCTTCTCGATCAGCGGTTCTGATTTCGTCGAGATGTTCGTCGGCGTCGGCGCCTCCCGAGTTCGCGACCTGTTCGAGCAGGGCAAGAAGAACGCGCCGTGCATCGTCTTCATCGACGAGATCGATGCCGTCGGCCGGCATCGCGGCGCGGGACTCGGCGGCGGCCACGACGAGCGTGAACAGACGCTGAATCAGCTCCTCGTCGAGATGGACGGGTTCGAGTCGAACGAAGGCGTGATTCTGGTCGCGGCGACGAACCGGCCGGACGTCCTCGACCCGGCGCTGCTCAGGCCCGGCCGCTTCGACCGGCGGATCATGGTGAATCGTCCAGACGTGAAAGGTCGCGAGGGCGTGCTCGCGGTGCACACCAAGAAGATTCCGCTTTCGGACGACGTCGACATCAGCGTAGTCGCGCGCAGTTCGGCCGGGTTCTCGGGAGCGGATCTCGCAAACCTGGTGAACGAGGCGGCACTCAACGCCGCGCGGTACAACCAGAAGACGGTGCGGATGGCCGACTTCGAGTTTGCCAAGGACAAGGTGCTGATGGGCTCGGAGCGTCGTTCGATGATCATCAGCGACGACGAGAAGAAGGTGACGGCGATCCACGAAGCGGGCCACGCTTTGCTGGCCGTACTGCTGCCCAATGCCGACCCGATTCACAAGGTCACGATCATTCCGCGTGGCATGGCACTCGGCGTGACGCAGCAGTTGCCGGTCGATGACAAGCACAACTATTCGCGGGATTACTTGAACGACCAGATCGCCATTCTGCTCGGCGGCCGAATCGCCGAGGAGATCACGAACGACGACGTGACCACCGGCGCCGGCAACGACCTCGAACGCGTGACCGAGATGGCTCGCCGCATGGTGTGCGAGTGGGGGATGAGCGACACGCTGGGGCCGCTGACGTTCGGCAAGAAGGAAGAGCAGATCTTCCTGGGCCGCGAGATCGCGCAGCATCAGGACTACAGCGAAGAGACCGCCATCCGGATCGATCAGGAGATCAAGCGGGTCGTCACCAGCAACTACACGCGATCGCGCGCGGTCCTCGAGGAGCACAGCGCCGTGCTGGTGCAGATGGCGGAGGAGTTGCTCGTGCGTGAGGTGCTCGATGGCGATCAGGTTCGGCGCATGGCGGCCGGGCTTCCGCTGGACGACCTGGACAAAGCATCGGGACCGTCGGACACGTCCTCCGCCGACGAGGACGCGGCGGAGCGGCCGACCGTCGTGCCGCCGCTACCGCTCAACAAGCCGTTACCGCAGGAGTGACGTCACGACGCGGTGTCGCGGATCGAGACGCCGCGCCTGATTGCCCGCCGGTGGCGAGTGCCGCCGGCCGCCTTCCGGCTCGAGACGCGCCGGTGAGACCCCGAACAACCTACGACGTGCCGCTCGCGAGCGGGGCCATGCTGCATCTGGGCGCCCGTACGCTAGTCATGGGCGTTGTGAACGTGACGCCCGATTCGTTCTCGGGCGACGGCCGCGTCGAGACCGACGCAGCGGTCGCCGAGGGGCTGGCCCAGGTCGACGCCGGCGCCGACCTGCTCGATGTGGGCGGTGAGTCGACCCGGCCCGGTGCGGCGCCCACCGACGCGGAAACCGAGCGTCGTCGCATCCAGCCTGTCGTCGAGGCACTGGCGCACCGGATCGATGTGCCGATTGCGGTCGACACCTACAAGACCGTGGTCGCGCGCGCAGCGCTCGAACACGGGGCGTCGCTCGTCAACGACGTCAGCGGACTAAGGTATGATCCTGCCCTGGCGGCCGAGACGGCCGCGCAGCGCGCCGCGCTGATCGTGTCGCACACCCGTGGCCGATCGCGCGACATGTACGAACGCGCCGAATACCACGCGGTGGCCGACGAGATCGTGTCGGAGTTGGAGTGGAGCCTCGCATCGGCCGGGGCCGCGGGGGTGCCGCGGGATCAGGTCATCGTCGATCCCGGACTGGGCTTTGCTAAGCGCGCCGAGCACAGTTTGGCGGTGCTCGGCCAGCTCGAGCGGTTCCAGGTACTGGATCGCCCGATTCTCGTCGGGCCTTCGCGGAAGTCGTTCTTGAACGCCGCGCTCGGTGACGTCGAGCCGAACGCGCGCGAATGGGGCACAGCCGGCGCGGTGGCGGCCAGCGTGTTCTTGGGGGCTCATGTCGTGCGGGTGCACGGCGTGCGTGCAATGCTCGATGTCGTGCGGGTCGTCGATGCGATCCGGGCACACCGGGGGCGGTTCGTCAGCGACGTGGGCGACGGATCGCGAACCGTGCCTGCCTCGTGAGGATGTTAATAGATGTTCGAGTCTCTGTCGGCGCTGGTCGGCCGCGTGCCGGGGGGACTCTGGGACGTCATCGACATCGCGATCGTCGCGTTCCTCATCTATGAGTTCCTGAAGCTGATCCGGGGCACGCGCGCATCGCAGATGGCGCTGGGTGTCACCCTGATCGTCGCACTGTTCTACTTCTCCCGCCTGGCGCCCCTGCAGACCGTCAACTGGCTCATCCGCAACATGGTGGGCTACGTCGTCTTCGCCAGCATCGTCCTGTTTCAGTCAGACATCCGCCGCGCGCTGGCGCACTTCGGCCGCGGGCCGTTCTTCAGGTTCTTCGAGCGCCGAGGTGGCGACGATGAAACGATCGAGGAGATCGTCGTTGCCGCATCCCACTTGTCCGCGCAGCGCGTTGGGGCGCTCATCGTGATGGAGCGCGCGATCGGCCTACGGGGCCATGTAGAGAGCGGGATCCGGCTCGATGCGACGCTGACCTACGACTTGCTCATCAGCATTTTTCAGTCGACTTCACCGCTGCACGACGGCGCGGTTATTGTCCAGGAAGACCGGGTCGCCGCCGCGGCCTGCTTCCTGCCGCTCACGGTCAATCCACGGCTGGGCCGAGATCTGGGCACGCGACATCGAGCGGCCATTGGCGTATCGGAAGAGAGTGACGCCGTCGCGGTCGTCGTCTCGGAGGAAACCGGCCAGATGGCGCTGGCGCTCGAGGGCCGGATCGAGCGGCACCTCGGGTCCGACGAGCTGCGGACCCGGCTTCGAACGCTGGTGGCGCTCCCCGAGACCGCCCCGGATCCGGTCGGGGCCGGGCGATGACCGTCAAGCCGTTCAGCCATTTGGGCCTGAAGCTGCTGTCGCTGGGGCTGGCCATCCTGCTGTGGTTCACCGTAGCCGGCGAGCCGCTAGTCGAGCGCGGTCTGCAGGCGGCGCTCCAGTTCCAGAACGTGCCTGAGGGGTTTGCGCTGGTGGGGCCGGTGCCGAGTACCGTCGAGGTTCGCGTGCGCGGTTCGTCGACGCTGCTTGGGGGGCTCGGATCGGGCGACGTGGTCGCGGTGGTGGATCTCGGGACCGCTCGGTCGGGGCGGCGCTTGTTCACCCTGTCCCCGACGGAAGTCCGCGCGCCTTTTGGCGTCGATGTGGCGCAGGTGTTGCCTTCGACGATTCCGCTCGTGCTCGAGCGGGCGGGGCGACGGTTCGTGCCGATCGTGCCCGTGATCGAGGGGCAGCCCGCACCGGGCTTCGTGGTCGGCGAGGTCACCGCAGTGCCCATGAGCGTAGAGGTCGTCGGACCGATCAGCCGGCTGTCGGAACTGCAGGAGGTCATCACCGAGCCCGTGGCGATCACCGATGCGACCGAGACCATCGAAACGAGTGTCGGTGTCGGCGTCTCGGACGAAGCGCTGCGACTGCCTGAGGCGACCACGGCCACGGTGACGGTCACCATCGAATCGGCGGATCCGCAGCAAGTCAGCCGCCGCGTGACGGTGCGGTTCAAGAACCTGGCGCCGACGCTCGGCGCCAGCCCGGAGGCGCCGATGGTCACCGTGCGCGCGCGGGGACCACGGCCCGCACTCGATGGCTTCCGTTCAGACCTGATTGATGCCTGGATCGATCTTGCGGGCCTCGGAGCGGGTCGGTACAGTGTGCCCGTACAGGTCGAACTCGGTCCGGAACTCGTCGTGGACGGCATCGAACCCGCCGCCATCGAGATCGATATCCGCTGACCGGCACCCGGGGCCGGTTCCCGCAACGTACCGTTCTCATGACCCAACGGCTGTTCGGCACCGATGGCATTCGCGGCGCCGCCGGGGTGCCTCCACTCGATCCCCCGACCGTCACCCGCATCGGCGCTGCGCTCGTGCGCGCCTCTGAGCGAGCCGGTCGGCCGACCCGTATCGTGATCGGACGCGATACGCGTGAGTCGGGCGAGTGGATCGAAGCCTCGCTGACGGCCGGTGCCGCGGCAGCCGGCGCGCGGGTCACCCAAGTCGGTGTGGCTCCGACGCCGGCCGTAGCGTTCCTGGCGGCGTCGTCCGGGTTCGATGCGGGCGTCGTGATCTCGGCGTCGCACAATCCGTACGCCGACAACGGCATCAAGGTGTTCGGGGCCGACGGGAGAAAGTTCGATGAGGCAGGCGAGGCCGCGCTCGAGGAGGTCGTGCTCGACGGCGGCTGGACGATGCCGTCTCCGGCGGCGACATCGGCAGAGCGGCCCCCGTCCGAACCTGCATCCGACCTACTCGACCAGTATCGGAGGCACGTTCGGTCGGTTCTTCCGGAACCGGCCGCGCTCGGGCCGATGCGCCTCGCCATCGATTGCGCCAACGGCGCCATGGCGGCCGTGGCGCCTCGGCTGTTTGATGAGCTCGGGTTCGATCTCGTCAGGCTCGGGTGCGAACCCAACGGGCGCAACATCAATGATGGATGCGGCTCGACCCACCCCGAACCGCTGGCCCAGTTCGTCGCTGCACACGGGTGCCGCCTCGGGGTCGCGTTCGATGGCGACGGTGACCGCGCCATTCTTGTCGACCATCGGGGGCGCGTCATTGACGGCGACGCCGTCCTGTTCATCTGCGCGAAGCACCTGCAGCGCGCAGGTCGACTCCCCGACAATGCCATCGTCGCGACCGTCATGAGCAATATCGGGCTGGAGAAGGGGCTCGAAGCGCTCGGCATCGCGTTGATCCGCTGCGCCGTCGGCGACAAGTACGTAATGGAGACTCTTGTCGAGCGGCGGCTGGCGCTCGGCGGGGAGCAGTCGGGCCACGTCATCTTCAGCGAGATCCTCACGGCCGGCGATGGACTGATCACGACGTTGATGGTGCTCCAAGCGATGGCCGCGAGCGGTCGCGAGCTCGACGCGCTGGCCGGGGAGCTGACGGTCTATCCGCAGGTGCTCGTCAACGTGAAGGTGCGCGAGAAGGTGAGCCTCGACGAGGTGCCGGAGGTCGCTCGCGTGATCGACGAGGTCGAGGCGCGCCTAGCGGGGCGGGGGCGCCTGCTCGTCCGGTATTCCGGCACTGAGCCGCTGCTCAGGATCATGCTGGAGGGGCCCGAGCAGCCCACGATCGAACGGATGGCCGAGGAGGTCGCCGACAGCGTGCGGCGCCATCTGGGCTGAGGTTCCGGTGCCGCTCTGCAGTATGATCAATCCAGGTGTGCCGTCCCGGGTGGACCGGCGCCCGCACTCACGATGAAGCGTGAAGCGCTTGTCTTCCTCGCCTCGGGGACCCTGTTCGGGTTGATCGTCGGCTGGATGCTCGGTACCCAGCAACCGGCCGGCTCGGCGCCCGCCGCGGCGGCTGTCGCCTCGGCGAAGACCGCCGCTAGCGCGGGTGCCACGCCGCCGCCGCTCGATGAGGCGCGCGTCCAGGACCTCATGGCCTCGGCGAGCCAGGATCCCACGGACCCCGCCGCGCGGATGGCCCTGGGCAACCTCTACTTCGACGCCGAGCGCTTTGCGGAGGCGATCACCTGGTACGAAGCGTCGTTGGCGATCGACCCGCAGAACGTCGATGTCAGCACCCATCTTGGCGTCAGCTACTACTACACGAACCAGCCCGAGCGGGCGATCGAGCAGTTTGCATATTCGCTCGAGGTCGATGCCGGGCACGTCAAAACGATGCTGAATCTCGGAATCGTGCTGGCGTTTGGGCTACAGGATCTCGCGGGCGCCGCCGAGGCCTGGGAGCGCGTCATTGCGATTGCGCCCGAGAGTCCGGAGGGACGGGCGGCACAGCAGGCGCTCGAGAGTCTTCGCTCGGCGCACAGCGCCGAGGTGGACACGCCGCAGCCGTAGGTTTCGGCGTGCGCCATCCGTGCTCAGATGTGGATCGCCTGGCTGCTCCGGATTCTGTTGATCGCCGTTGCCGTTCGGGCGGCCTGGCGGTTTCTTGGCGGTCTGCTCGAGGGCGCGCGCGGCCGGCCGGCGGAGGCCGCGGAGAGCGTGCCGCTCGTTCGTGACCCCGTCTGCGGCACCTACGTGGTGCGGGCGCGGGCCATCGTGCTGAAGCAGGGTGGTCGAATCGAGCATTTCTGTTCCGAGCAGTGCCGCAGTCGGTTTGAAGCGTAGCAGGTCGTCGGTCCGAGATGCCGTCGCCAGCGAGATCAGATGAAGAGCCAACCCGAAGAGCAGATTCGAGCTGAGATCGTCGAGGTCGGTCGCCGTCTCCACGAGCGGGGCTACGTCGCGTCGAACGACGGCAACATCAGCGTCAGGCTCGAAGGCGATCGGGTCCTCACGACACCCACGGGCGTTTCGAAGGGGTTCATGACGCCCGACATGATGGTGACGACCGACATGAAGGGCACTCGGCTGGCCGGGGATCGCAAGGCCTCGTCCGAGCTGTTGATGCACCTGGCGGTGTACGAGCACCGCCCCGAGATCAAGGCGGTGGTCCACGCCCATCCGCCGGCGGCAACCGGTTTCGCGGTCGCCGGGATCCCTCTCGACCGCGCCGTCCTGGCCGAGGTTATCGTGACGCTCGGCAGCGTTCCGATCGCCGAGTACGGCACGCCGTCGACCTCCGAACTCGCCGACGCGGTCGCTCGGTACATCTCGGCCCACGACGGACTGTTGCTGGCGAACCACGGTGCGCTGACGATCGCACCAGAACTGTTCGCCGCGTACTATCGGATGGAGACGATCGAGCACTTCGCGCGGATTAGCATCATGGCTCGATTGCTGGGCCGCGAACGCGTCCTGTCACGCGAGGAAGTAGATCGTCTGCAGGACCTGCGCGGGAGCTTTGGCATCGGCGCGACGGCGCCGATCTGTGCCGATGACGAAGCGCCGAGCGACGACATCACGTGCCAGACCGTTCAGGCACCGTCGTCGCCCGACGAGCGGCTCGTGGACGATCGCCGGACGTTGGGTTTGACCGACGAAGTAGGCAAGGACGCGGAAATTCGATTAACATACCGCGAGTTGACGGCGCTCATCGAGGATGCGGTCAAAGCCTTGAAGTAGAGTTGTTCGCCGAGCGCTCCTGTGCCTCGAGTCGAGGCGTGCGCCGGCGCGTGGGAGGAGAGCATGGGCGAAGCACTGGGGATGGTCGAGACCAAAGGGCTCGTGGCCATGATCGAGGCTGCAGACGCGATGGTGAAAGCCGCGAAGGTGACCCTGGTTGGCTGGGAGAAGATCGGTGCCGGTTACGTCACGGCGATCGTCCGTGGCGACGTCGCCGCCGTCAAGGCCGCGACCGATGCCGGCGCCGCGGCCGCACGCCGGGTTGGCGAACTCGTGTCGGTCCACGTCATTCCGCGACCGCATTCGAATCTCGAAGATTCCTTGCCCATCGGCAAATCGGGCGGCAAGTGATCGCTGACGCGGGCTGTTGGGTGCAGGCGTTCGCGAGGGTGCAGGCGGACGCCCCATGATTCTTGCCAAGATCGTTGGCACCGTCGTCGCCACGCGCAAGGACGAGCGGCTGGTGAGCAGCAAGTTGCTCCTGGCCCGCCCGATCGATCCCAGTGGCAAGCTGCAGGGCGGCTACCTCGTGGCGATCGACACGGTCGATGCGGGTGAGGGCGAGACTGTCCTGATCGTCAGCGGCAGTTCGGCACGGATGGCCGAGGGGTTGAAAGATGCCCCCGTTGACGCCGCGATCGTCGGCATCGTCGACGTCGTTGAAGTCAAGACCTAGCCGATGCAGCTTGCAAGAGTGATCGGCGACGTCATCGCCACCTGCAAGGATCCCAATCTCGTCGGTCAGAAGTTGCTGCTGGTTCAACCGCTCGATCCCGACCACAAGCCGGTCGGGCGGGTGCTGGTGGCGGTGGATTCCGTCGGTGCCGGTGCGGGCGAGGAGGTGTTCGTGGTCCGTGGCAGGGAAGCGTCGTTCCCGTTTCTGCCGGCGGAGGTGCCGACCGACCTCAACATCGTCGGCATCGTCGACCACTGGGCGACCGAGGGCGATGATCGCTCATGATTCGAACCGCCAGGAAGAACGTGTCATGCAGTTGGCGAGGGTAGTGGGTACCGTCGTCTCGACGCAGAAGCACGAGACGCTGACCGGGGCCAAGTTGTTGCTGGTGCAACCCGTGTCGGTCGACGGCGAGCCGACCGGGCTGTCCACGCTCGCTGTGGATTCGGTGGGTGCCGGTGTCGGCGAACGCGTGCTGGTCGTGCTCGAGGGTCGCGCTGCGGGCCAGGCGCTCCGGAGGCGGTTAGCGCCAGTCGATGCGGCCATCGTGGGCATCGTCGACACGATCAATCGGTCCTAGCCCAGAGCTCACTTGGGTTGGCGTCCTCTGGCACCGGGCTGGGCGGCGAGGGCAAGGCACGACGAGGGAGTTTGGTGGGCCCAAGTGACCGAGGCGTAACGCCGCCCTCGGCGTCCGGAACACGCCAGACGCGTCAAGCCAAGTGAGTTCTGGGGTTAGGTGCTCGACGTCGGTGGAGTCCAGGTGATGACGCGTGACGAGATCCGCGACCAGGTCCGGCGTGCGGTCGAGCGCCGTCTTGGCATCCAGCCGCCCGGGGGATACCTGGAGCCGGCGATGGCGCATTCGAGCCATCAGCGTTTCCCGATCGCAGCCGACGAGGGTCCAACGCGGACCTGCGTGATCGAGCACGCGGCCCGCTGTGTCGGCTGCGGCTATTGTCGGTCGTACGGGCACTAGCCAACGGTTCAGGGACGCCGGCCGCCGATGCCACCTCCCATCCTCGTCACCAGCCGCGTGCCGTCCTCGGTCCTGACGCGTCTCGAGGCCGTCGGCGAGGTCGATCTCGCGGCTGACGGACTGACACCGGAGGCGCTGCGCCAACGCGTGGCAGGCAAACGCGCGCTGGTGTGCATCGTCACCGACAGGGTCGATGCGGCGGTCCTGGAGGCCGGAGGCGACCTCGAGGTCGTGGCGAACATCGCGGTCGGCTACGACAACATCGACGTGCCAGCGGCGACGAGCCGCGGCACTATCGTCACGAACACGCCGGGCGTGCTGACCGAGGCGACGGCGGAACTGACCTGGGCGCTGATCCTCTCGGTCACCCGGCGCGTGGCCGAAGGCGACCGTCTGATCCGACAGCACGGCTGGAAGGGCTGGGCGCTCGACTTCATGCTGGGGATGGAACTTGGAGGGAAGCAACTGGGTATCGTCGGTGCCGGCCGGATCGGTCGAGCCGTGGCCGCGCGTGCTCCGGCGTTCGGCATGGACGTGGCCTTCGCGAGCCGCGCCGGGCGACAGGCACCGTCGGATGATGAGACCCGAATGCCCCTCGACCAGCTCCTGGTCACGTCCGACGTCGTGTCACTGCACGTGCCAATGACGCCGGATACCCACCATCTGGTCGACCGGCGCGCCCTGGCGCGGATGAAGCGCTCTGCCTATCTGGTCAATACGGCCCGCGGCCCGGTCGTAGACGAGGCCGCGCTCGACTGGGCGCTGGAAGAGCGCCTGATCGCCGGTGCGGCGCTCGACGTCTACGAACGAGAGCCCGAGGTGCACCCAGGCTTGCTGGGGCGGGCCAACGTCGTGCTGGCGCCGCACCTCGGGAGCGGCACGCGTGAAACCCGCACGGCCATGGCCGATCTCGCCGCCCGGAACGTCGAAGCGGTCCTCGGAGGCAAGCCGCCCCTGACACCAGTGATACCAGTGCCGCCCCTGGGCGAGTCGTCGTGAGCCCCGGCCGCTCCCGAGCCCGGTCTGCGGCTCGGCCTGGGCCGACGATCGCGGCCGTGCTGCGCCGTCTGGGGCGGGCGATCGAGCGGCTGGAGATCCCGGCGATGGAGAAGATCGCCGACGGCCACGCGGCCGACCCATTCCGGGTGCTGATCGGCACGATGCTGTCGGCCCAGACCAAGGACGCCGTCACGCTGGCGGCCTCCACCCGATTGTTCGAGGTTGCGCCGACGCCGAAGGTGCTCGCGGGACTCACCGCCCGGCGGATCGAGCGGCTCATCTATCCGGTCAGCTTCTACCGACACAAGGCGAAGCACGTGAAGACGACCAGCCGCTTGCTGCTGTCGCGGCACGCTGGTGCGGTGCCGACGACGATGGCCGAGCTACTCGAACTTCCCGGGGTCGGGCGAAAGACGGCCAACCTCGTGCTGATCCTGGCTCACCGCAGCCTGAGCAATATCTGCGTCGACACCCACGTGCACCGGATCTCCAATCGCCTCGGCTGGGTGCGCACGAAGACGCCCGACCAGACTGAGCAGGCCCTGTATGAGGTCGTGCCCCGCCGATGGTGGCCGGACATTAATCGATTCCTGGTGACGTGGGGTCAGAACGTCTGCAAGCCGGTCTATCCCGTCTGCCGGCGCTGTGCGATCGAGGATGCCTGTCCACGCATTGGCGTCACCCGCGTCGGCAAGTGAATCTGGGACCGATCAGGCTGTGCCGGGGAGGGGCGGTGCTTCGACGCGGACGATCTCGGCCAGTTCGGGGTACCGCGTGACCAGAGCCGCCGGATACGCCTCGGTGACCGGCAGCTCCAGCTCGTGCTTCAAGATCGTCGCGTTGGCCACGGCCTTCGCGGCGAAGTGGTTGTTGAGGTAGAGGTAGCGCTTCTTCATCCGCCCTCCCGAGCCGCGCGCGGTGGCCGCGAACGGAGCCAGCTCGGCGCGCGAGTAGAGATAGTCATAGCGGTCCTCGGCCGCCGGCGGACGCCACCAGGCCTCGGCGTTGCGTCCGTGGAAACGCGTGTACCCGAAGTCGCTTCCGTCGGCGTCCAGCGGCCGCTGGATCAACGAGGCGAACTGCGGCTCGTCGATCTCCACCCACGCGGCGCCGTGGGCCTGCAGCAGAGCCGAGGTGGTGGCGTGGTGGTCGCTCCAGCTCCGGTGCCGAAGTTCGACGGCGATCGGGAGGTCCTCGAGCGTCTGGAGGAGCGAGCCGAGATGATCGACCGCAGCCGCGTCATGCTGATAGCCCGCCGGAAACTGCGCCAGGATCGGCCCCAGCTTGCCAGCCTCGGCCAAGGGGGCGACGCTCGCGCGGAACTGCGCGACCTCGTCGGGATCGATCGTGGGCGCAGTCGCCGGCAGCCGAGGCCCCGACCGTTGACCGTGCGTGAAGGCCTGATACAGCTTGATGGCGAAGACGAAGCCGGACGGCGTCCGTCGCGCCCAGGAGGCGGTGACCTCTGGACGCTGCTGCCGGTAGAACGTCGAGTTGACCTCGACGGTGTCGAAGAAGTCAGCGTAGTAGGCCAGCTCGTCGAGCTTGCGGCCACCCGCGCCCTTGCGAGGATAGAAGACCCCGTTCCACGTGCCGCGTCCGGTCGGATAGCTCCAGCCCGACGTGCCGATGCGGATCTCCATGCGGATGCCTTGGGGAGCTAGACGGCGGCGGTCACGAGTTCCGTGAGACGAGCCTTATCGAGCCCGAAGACGACGCGTCGTCCCGCGATGACCACAGGCAGGCGAATCAGTTTCGGGTTCTCGGTCATCAGCGCGATCGCTCTAGCCTTCGACGTGGGAAGCGGGCGGCGTCGGAACACGGGGCTCCGCTGGCTCACGAAGTCGAGAAAGCCGTCACGTGGAAGGTGACGCTCGAGGAATGCCCGCGACGGCGGTGTTCGCTCGATATCGCGGGCGTCGACGGTGACGCCGAGTTGTTCCAGAAAACTTCTGGCGTTCCGGCAGGTCGTTCATCCGGGCTTCCAGTACATCGTGACGCGAGGTGCCGCTGTCATGACGTCCATTGTACGAACCCGGCCCTGGGTTTCAACTTACAATGGCCGAACGTGCCAGACCGGCACCGGGCGCGGTGTCCGGCGAGGTGCGGCAGACCGTGCTGATCGTCAACGAGATCTTTCACTCGATCCAAGGGGAGTCGACCCATGCCGGTCGGCCCTGCGTCTTCGTGCGCCTGACGGGCTGCGACCTGCGTTGCACCTGGTGTGACACAGCATACGCGTTCGACGAAGGGCGAAGGATGTCGATCGATGAGGTGGCGGCCGCCGTCGAGTCCTACCCGTGCCGCCTCGTGGAACTGACCGGCGGTGAGCCGCTGCTTCAGGACGACGTCTACCCGCTGATCGATCGGCTCATGGGCGCCGGGTGGGACGTGCTCGTCGAGACCGGCGGCCACCTGCCGCTCGATCGCCTGCCCACGGCTGTCACCAAGATCGTGGACGTGAAGTGTCCCGGCAGCGGCGAGGCGGCACGGCACGACTGGAACAATCTGCAAGGGTTGACCGCACGGGACGAGGTGAAGTTCGTCGTGCGCGACCGAGCGGACTACGACTTCGCCCGCGACGCGATCGGCGCTCACCGCCTCGGCGCGCGGTGCGGCGCCGTGCTGCTGTCGCCTGCCCACGGGACACTGGCGCCGGAGGTGCTCGCGGCCTGGGCGCTCGAGGACGGCCTCGACGCGCGGGTTCAGTTGCAGGTCCACAAGTACATCTGGGGTGTCGATGCACGCGGAGTCTGACCGCGCGAGGCCGGCCGTCGTGTTGCTGAGTGGCGGCCTGGATTCCTACACCGCCGCGGCGATCGGGCGGCAGCAGGGCTTTGCACTGCACGCGCTGACCGTACGATACGGGCAGCAGCATGCGCGCGAACTGGAGGCCGCTCATGAGGTTGCCCGCGCGCTGGGCGTCGCCGAACACCGCGAGTTGGCCGTCGATCTCGCGGCCTTCGGGGGATCGTCGCTCATCGGCGACGGCCAGATTCCCAAGTCGGGCGATGCGACGTCGGCCACCGCCCGCCATGGTGTGACCATTCCGTCGACCTACGTTCCCGCCCGGAACACGGTCTTCCTGGCCCTGGCGTTGGCCTGGGCCGAGGCGCTGGGCGCGAGGGATCTCATCGTCGGCGTCAACGCCGTCGACTACTCCGGATACCCCGACTGCCGGCCGGCGTTCATCACGGCCTTCGAGCGGCTGGCCGCCGTCGCGACCAAGGCCGGCGTCGAGGGTGATCGCTTCACCGTGCACGCGCCGCTGAACGAGTTGTCGAAAGCCGACATCATCCGGCGGGGCGCTGCGCTCGACCTCGACTATGGCCTGACGCACAGCTGCTACGACCCCACCCCCGAGGGGCGGCCGTGCGAGAGGTGCGACAGCTGCCTCCTGCGGGCCCGAGGATTCCGGGAGGCCGGGCTACGGGATCCCGCCCTGGCCGCCTGACGCGTCAATGACCGAGCGGCTCTACTACACCGAACCGGCCCAGACCGAGTTCGAGGCGCGCGTCGTCGCCGTCGATGACGGCCCGTCGGGTACGGTCGTCGAACTCAATCGCACGGCGTTCTACCCGACCTCGGGCGGACAGTCCCACGATACGGGAGTCCTGGGGGGCGTCCGGGTCGTCGATGTGCGCGAACTGGATGCGACGCGGGTCGGCCACGTCGTCGATGGCATGCTGGCGGTCGGCCAGGAGGTCGGCGGCGCGATCGATTGGCCGCGGCGGTTCGACCATATGCAGCAGCACTCGGGTCAACACGTCCTTTCGGCGGCGTTCGAGCGATGCCACGCGGCCGGCACGATCGGGTTTCACCTGGGTCAGGCGGAGTCGACGATCGACCTGGACCGCGACCTGTCGGCGGCAGCGGTTGCGGGCGCCGAGGGCGAAGCCAACGAGACGGTCTGGCGGAACCACCCGATCGCGATCAAGTTTGCGACCGCGGACGAGGTTGCCTCGCTGGCGCTGCGCAAGGCGCCGGCGCGATCCGGCACGCTGAGGCTCATCGAGATTCCGAACGTCGATCTCTCCGCGTGCGGCGGTACGCATGTCGATCGCACCGGGACGATAGGGCTGATTGGGGTGACGGCGACCGAGCGCTTCAAGGGTGGGCTGCGCGTGTCGTTCGTCTGTGGCGGGCGGGCGCTGGTCGGCTTCCGAGTCCGGCGGGCGACCTTGACAGCCAGCGCGCAGCTGTTCTCCGTCGGCGAGTCGGAATTACCGGACCAGATCGCCAGGCTCCAGCGCGACGCGAAGGCGAAACAGCGTGAGCTGCGGGCGGCGCACGATCGGTTGAGCGAGCACGAGGCCGGTGCGTTGGCGGCGGAGGCCGAGATGCTGGGCGGCCGAGCGTCGATCATCACGAGCGTCGCGACCAGCGATGCGTCCGTCCTGAAACGGCTGGCGACGACGCTCATCGCGGAGCCGGGACGACAGGTCGTGCTGTTCTCGTCCGGCAGACCGGTGCTGGTCGTGGCGGGTCGCTCGGCGGATCTGACGCTCGACGCTCGCGAGGTGCTGCGCGGCCTGACCGAGCGGTTTGGCGGACGCGGCGGAGGGCAGCCCGACCTCGCGCAGGGGGGTGGGCTCGACGCAGATCCTGGGGACCTCCGCGAGACGGCGCGCCGGCTTCTCGCCGCGGGTTGATCTGGTCTTGGTGGCTACGGAACGGCCGCCTCGGCTCCGGTCAGGGCCGCGACGAGGGCCAGGGCGGCCTCGAAGGGGGCGGCATTGAGTACGGCCGCTCCCGCGTCCTCATCGGTCACGGCATACACCGTATCGCCGTCGCGGCTGAAGGCGACCCGCTCCTCGCGCTCACCGTCCGAGGTGGTGATGACGGCCTCCGGCGTGTCGAGTCCAGCCGCATCCGCATCCCCGACAAACCGATCGGCGCGCAGCCCGATGAGGGCGGTCAGCAGGTCGGTGACCGTCGGCTGGTCGACCTCACCCGGCGCGGGCTCGAGCCGCTGCCAGACGGCCGGTTCGTCCGCGGACTTGGCCAGCACGAGCCGCGAATCGCCTCGAGCGATTTCGATCCGGCGGGAGGTGAGCGGCCCGAGCGTGAGCAACTCGGTGCGACGGTAGGCTTCAGGCGGGCGCAGCAGATCGTCCGCGAGCGAGGCGTCGACGGTGAACACGAGCGGCCGTGAAAGGTCGCGCGCATAGACACTGCCGCCCTCCGCCTCTGCCCCGATGAGCAGCGACGCGGTCGTCGACCCGGCGCCGATCTCGATGGTGGCTCTCGGCTCGGTCAGACCGTAGCTTTCGAGCGCCGCGTCCTCGGACTCGACGAGTGCGAGCATCCGCGCGGTATCGAGTCGTGTCAGCAGCGAGTCGACCGTTCCGGTGTCGCTCCGAGCCTCCCACGGTGCCTCGAAGCGCCAGTCATCGTCGGTGCGTGACAGCGAGGCGGTGGCGGTGGGTGTCGACAGGTCGAGGCGATCGACGTCATCGCGCACGAAGTGCAGGATCGACTTGTCGCGCAGGTCGAACGTCGAACGATCGAAGCTGTCGAGCAGGTACGCCGCAATGAGATAGACGCGCGGGTCGCCCGCACGGCTGGCGTACAGGTCGCCGCCGGTCGGCGTCTCGTCGCCCAGGCGGAGCCGGGTGAGGGTCGCGTCACCTTCGGCCTTGAATGCGATCTCGACTCTCGGGTCCGCGAGGCCGAACGGCTCCAGATCCTCCGCGGCTTCCGCGACGACACGCTCGATTTCCAGCGACCCCACGCCGGTCGTGATGCCCGACACCTCGACCTGATCGGCACCCGTCTGGATCGGCTCGACGAGGTTCCAGGCGCCGTCGGTCTTGTGGAGGATCGTTCGGTCGCCGCCCGCGCGCACCTCCAGTTCGACGAGATCCAGGGAGTCCACGTCGAAGAGGCTGTCCTTGGCGGCTTCGGCATCCGCGCGGGTCGGCCGATCCGATTCGACCAAGTAGGCGTAGGCGCCGAGGGCCATCGCCGCCGCCAGGAGCAGTAGGGTCGAGCGCATCGTCTAATCGCTCAGGCCCGACGCTGCCACCAGGTGTAGATGCCGGTGCCCAGCACGGCCCCCGGCAGGAACAGCAGCGACAGCCAGAAGATCCGCTGCTGCTGACCAGCCGTCAACGTGATCCGGCGGTCCTCGGGCTCGCGCGCGCGGATCGCGACCAGGTTCTCCTGCTGGGCCAGCCAGTTCATCGTGTTGAGAAAGAGATCGCTATTGCCCTGAATTCCGAGCGCGAAGTTGGCAACGAAATCGGCATCGCCGATCACCGCCACCCGCGTCTCAGGCGGCAGCGCATCGGCCGCCGGGGTGGCCACATCCGCCGCCGTTTCGGCGTCGGCAGGCTCGGTCTCGGCCGGCGCCGCCACGGCCAGCCCGATCACGATCGGGCCCGGCCGGTCACCCTCGGCCTCGTCCAGTTCGACCTCGCCCGCGGTCGTCAGCCGGTCGATATCGGCTTCGGCCCAGCTGCGGGCACCGGTCTCGACGAACGCCTCGGCGATCCGACCGTCGACGCCGCCCGGGGTCGCGGCGACCGACCGCGCCAGCGGGAACGCCGTCAGGTAGTTGAATCGCTCCGTGATCGCGTGATCCGGGTAGCTGGCCGCGACGGGAACAGAGGCATCGGTCCCGAGTACCCGGCCCATCTCGCCGGCGTCGACCACCACGTCGCTGGCCAGTTCGATCGCCCATTCCGCGAGCAGCCCCTCGAGGTTGACCAACGCCGGCGCGTCCGAGGACGCTGGCGGGTCGACGAGGAAGAGCGTCTTCCCCCCGCGGTCCAGGTAGCGCTTCAGCGCGTCGACTTCGCCCGGGAGGAGATCGATGGTCGGGCCGGCGACGACGACGACCGAGGCGTCGTCGGGCACGTCGTCGAGCTGGGCCAGCACCAGGGTGTCGACGGTGAAGTTGTCGCCTTCTAGCGCGCTGACGACCGCGTTGTAGCCGTCGCGCTCGGCGCTCACGACGCTCCGTTCGCCGTGTCCTTCGAGGAAGTAGACCGTTCGCGATTCACCTTCGACCGCGCGGATCATCGCGTTGGTCAACTCCTGCTCGGTATCGGCGATGACCCGCTCGACCCGGTCGCCGTACTCGAAGACGACGGTGCCATACGACTGAATCTGGTAGCGATTCGCCTCGAGCGGCTCCTTGTCGATGTCGATGTAACGGACCGACACTCGGTCGCTGATGTCCTCGTACTCGACAAGCCGGCTGCGGAATCGGAGAAAGTCGTCGTCGCGGCCAAACACGAGGATCGACATCGGCGAGTCGAGGGCCTGGAGAATCTGGGTCGTCTGGTCCGAGAGCGTGAACTGGCGGGCGGCCGTGAGATCCCAGCGCCTATTCTGGCGCGCCGCGATGTAGTTGATCGAGATCAGGATGGCGAGGATCGCCAGCGTGCTGGCCGCCGCCATCGATCCGTACTTCGCCCGGCGATGCGAGAACACTCGGATCGCCTCGCGCCACGACGCCAGCAGGTACAGCGCGACGCAGACGAGACCGGCGACCGCGCACCAGTACCAGACATCCAGCCATTCCGCTCGGAGGAATCGGCCGGCCACTGCGAGAACGACCAGTCCCGCCCCCGCCCAGCCGAGTCCGCCGATGATTGTGTGCAACATCTCTGTGATCCCAGGCCGCGTCGCGGCTAGCCTCGCCAGCGCTCGCTGTCCACCGACTTCGCCGTCAGGAACAGCCCGAACATGATGAAGCTCAGGTAGTACACGATGTGCTTCGTGTCGAGGACGCCGCGCGAGAAGTCGTCGAAGTGCTCGGTGATCGACAGGTAGTTCAGTACGCCCTGCGTCACCGGGCCGGCCGTGTCGGCCATCCAGTTGATGACCCACAGCATCAGGAACACCGCGAACGTCGCCATGCCCGACACCGCCTGATTCTTCGTCATGCTCGAGATCAGGAGGCCCACCGAGACGAAGCATCCGCCGAGGAGCAAGAGGCCGAGATAGCCGGTGGCGACGGGCAGCCACTCGGGCTCGCCGTACATGAAGAGCATGCCAACGTGTACCAGCGTGGTCGCCAGCATGACGCAGTACAGCGCCATCGCGCCGAGGAACTTGCCCAGAATGATCTGCAGATCGCTCAGCGGAGATGTCAGGAGGAGTTCGATCGTGCCCGACCGCTTCTCTTCCGAGTAGCTGCGCATCGTCACCATCGGCAGGACGAACAGCAAAATGACCGTCGCGTTGATCATCAATGGGCGGATCAGATCCTGATTGACGTTGATCGTCGTCGGCCCGCCGAATCCGAACTGACCGACCTGCAAGCTCTGTCGGAGAAAGAAGGTCAGGATCGCGCTGTAGAAGTAGCCGAACAGCAGTGCGAAGAACCCGATGAGCACGTAGGCGATCGGCGACGCGAAGTACGACGCGATCTCCTTCTGCGCGATGGCCAGCGCGTTACGCATCTTCGTTCTCCGCTGCGGACGCCGTCGCCGTGGCGAGGTCGGCTCCGCCCTCGTCTTCGTCGGTCTCTTCGGTCGTCAGGTGCAGGAAGATCTCCTCGAGGCTCATCCGCATCGAGCGAAGTTCCAGGAGCCCCCAGCCATTGGTCACGACGGTGCGCGCCAGATCGCGGCGCAGGTCCCGGCCCTGCACCGTTTCGACTTCGGTTCTGCTCAGGCCCGCCGCGCCGGGGGTCACCGTGACGCGGGTGACGCCGTCGACCGCCGACAGGGCCGGCGTGGGGTCGGCGCCGTTCGTGTCCATTTCCAGCGATACCGTCTCGGCGCCGCGGAGGCGCGCGGTGAGGTTGTCCGGTGTGTCCTCTGCGACGACCCGCCCTCGGTTGATGATGACGACCCGCTGGCAGGTCTGCGACACTTCGGGCAGGATGTGTGTGCTCAGGATGATGGTGTGGTCGCCGGCCAAGCCTTTGATCAGTTCACGCGTTTCGATGATCTGCTTCGGGTCGAGGCCGGCCGTGGGCTCGTCGAGGATCAAGACGTCTGGATTGTGAAGGATCGCCTGAGCCAGGCCGACTCGTTGCCGGTAGCCCTTCGAGAGCTTCCCGCAGTGCCGGTCGGCCATGTCGTCAATCCGCGTCCGCTCCATCGATGAGGTCACTCGCTGCTCGCGCTCGCCCCCCGGTACACCCTTGATCCGCGCGACGAAGCTCAGATATTCATGAACCGTCATTTCGGGATAGAGCGGGGGGGTCTCGGGGAGGTAGCCGGTGCGGCGCTTGGCTTCGATCGGCTGCTCGAAGACGTCGAATCCGGCGACGAGGGCGCGGCCCTCGGTGGCCGGCATGTAGCCGGTCAGCACCCGCATCGTCGTCGTCTTGCCGGCGCCGTTCGGGCCGAGGAATCCGAGAATCTCGCCTGCCTCGACCCGAAAGCTGATGTCGTCGACGGCGGTGACCGATCCGTACGACTTCGTGAGATGTGAAACCTCGATCATCTGTTCGTCTCTGTGCCGACCCGCCGAGCCACGGTCGACCCAGGGTGGCCGTGTCCGTTCGCTCGACTATGGCCGCGGGAATTCGTTGACGCGGTCGGATGAAGCTCGAAACCCCGATCGTACGCCTATCGAAAAAGAAGTGTCAACCTTAGCCAGTCTCAGGTCGCGGACGGGCTCGACGGATCGAGGTGCTGGTCGACGAAATCGTCGACCGCGGCCTGGTCGGTCGCGTCGATCCGTTCGAATTGCAGGCCCATGCCGACGCGCGCGTCGGTCCAGGTGACGCGGGCCGCGGCTTCGATCTCCCGCTTGACGCCAGGCAGGCGGAAGCGCACCTCGACCTGCGAGAACAGGTCCAGCGGCGTCATCGTGCGGATCGCCACGCCGCCCTTGCTCAGCCCGAGCGTCGTGGCCGAGTTGAGCGAATCGCCGACGCGGTAGGCGATCGGAATGGCGAGCGTCACGCGCGCGCTGCTGCGGCGGTTGAAGCTGTCCGGAAACAGATGCGGCGCCAGGGCCGGGAGGATCTGCTGGGCTGCGCAGTGTTCGTTGACATAGCCCGCGATTCCAAGGGTCGACAGTCGTCGAACCTCGTCGGTCGACGTGACGCTGCCGCTGAACACGAGAATCGGTAGTCGAGCCTGCTCGGCGGTGACGGCGAGAATCCTCTCGACCAATGCGAGTCCCCGGGGCTCGAGTTGCAGGTCGAGAATCAAGAGATCGATCGAGTTACTCTCGTCGCCGAGCCGTGTCACCAGTGACTCGGTCGACGCGAGTGTCACTGGACGATGCTCGGCCGAGAGCAGGGCAGCCGCGAATCGCTCGGCGACCTCTGATTGGCCCGCGGCGACGGCAACGGTCTTGACGGTCATCGTGGTCGTTCGGACATCATCGTTCCGAAGCATTGTATCCAGCCTGGCGCGTGCTTCGTCCTGCTGCGCTCACCGTTGCCGGAGAGCCGAGATTGTCGCTATAATCCGCGTCACCGCCGGGTACGGCGGCCCGGCCCGAGCTCAGACATGGCCACCTGTCCCGAATGCGAAGCCGATGTCGACGTCGACGACTTCGACGTGGACCGTGGCGACACGCTCAGCTGCCAGGACTGCGGCCGGATGCTCGAGGTGACCAGCCTCTCGCCGATCGAGCTGGACTTCGTGTCGGCGGAGGACGGCGAGGGCGAGGGCGACGGGGTCCGCCGGACGTCGGGTCATGCGGACGGCGACGAGGAGGACGGAGAAGATGACGACGAGGCCCGGGACGGGTGACCCTGCCGCCCCGCGTGAAGATGTGTCGTTTTCCAGGCGAAATTGCGCGATCGGGCGGTTGCAATACTGTGAATTGACAGATTTCGGCTGAAGTTTGTAAGCTCCTGCTACCGCTCCCCTTAAAGGACCGGTCCGCGGGAGTATAGGGACTCCCTCGGCGTCCGATAAGGGTACCGAGCATCGGAAACAGGAGAAGTTCCACCATGAATCGTAGTCATCGCGCCGTTCTTGCCGCGTGCCTCTGCCTTGTGCTGGGTGTCGGGGCGTTTGCCTGTGGACCGCAGCCGCCGCCGCCCGAGCCGGCACCACCGCCGGCAGAGCCGCCGCCACCGCCTCCGCCGCCTCCACCGCCACCACCACCACCACCACCACCGCCGCCGCCGCCGCCGACGGAAGAGGAACTGTTCGAGCGGATGAGCCTGTCGGAGTTGAACGCGCAGGCGCCGTTGAGCAACATCTTCTTCGACTACGACCAGGCGGAGTTGCTCGGACCGGCACGTGCGACGCTCCAGCAGAACGCGGAATGGCTGCAGCGCTGGTCGAGTACGCGCATCATAGTCGAGGGGCACTGCGACGAGCGTGGCACCAACGAGTACAACCTCGGACTCGGTGAGCGCCGGGCGCAGGCCGTCCGCGAGTACCTGACGAGCCTGGGCATCGCCGAGGGTCGGGTCGCGATGGTGAGCAAGGGCGAGGAAGAGCCTGTGTGCACCGACGAGACCGAAACGTGCTGGACGAGGAACCGCCGCGGTAACTTCATCATCACCGCGAAGTAGTTCGAACTCTGCGGGCGCGGCGGGTCTTTCGAACCGTCGCGCCCGTCGTGTATCTGGGCCGATCTCCTTCGGTCTTTCTTAGCGATCTTCCAGGATCCGTACCAACTCGGCGTCTTCGATCTTTCCCACGGCCGCCTTGCGGCCGTCTACGAACAGCACGGGGACCTCGAGTCGGAAATCTTCCTCCAGGCTGGCATCGGTCGTGATGTCGACGATCTTGACGTCCAAGGCCACCCGCGCGTCGAGGCTGTCGAGTTGAGCCTTCAGGATGTCGCAGAGGGGGCAGTCGGGCTTCGAGTAGACCACGAGGCGGCGCGTCACGCGGAGATCTCCTCGGCCAGCTGCTGTGCCGCGCCGACGGGATCGGGTGCTGCGATGATCGGGCGGCCGACGACGAGATAGTTCGCGCCTCGAGCAATGGCGCTCGCGGCCGTTGCCGTGCGCGCCTGGTCGTCGGCGCCGGCGGCCGCCGACGCCGGTCTGATGCCTGGGGTGACGATCGTGAAATCCGGGCCGCAGGCGGCGCGGATCGGTTCTATTTCCCGAGGCGACGCCACGACGCCGTCGATGCCGGCGCGCCGGGCGGTTTCAGCGAGCGCCACGACATGATCGACCAGCGGCCGTGTCACGCCCAGCCTGGCGAGCGACGCGTCGTCCAGGCTCGTCAAGACGGTCACCGCGACGATCCGCGGCCCCTCCTCACCACTCGCCTCGTGCGCGGCGCGTAGCATCGCTTCGCCCCCAGACGCGTGCACGGTCAGCATCCAGACGCCGACCTCGGCGGCGGACCGCACGGCGCCCGCGACGGTATTCGGAATGTCGTGGAACTTCAGATCGAGAAAGACGCGTTCGCCTCGGCCCGCGAGCGATCGCACGACGTCAGGTCCGGCGGCCGTGTAGAGCTGGCTGCCGACTTTGAAGCCGCCGACGTGGCCATGCAGTGCGTCGGCCAGGGCCAGGGCCCGGTCGGCCGAGTTCACGTCGAGCGCGACTAGGAGTTGCTCCATCCCTTGTGTTCCGTCAGCTCGAGTGTGCCGATCACGTCGCGCACTCGCGCCACTTCGTGCCGGCCGAGATACTCCTCGAGGCTAGCGAGCAGTTTGGGCCAGATGGTCGGGTCGATGAAATTGGCCGTGCCGACCTGCACGGCGGTCGCGCCGGCGATCATGAATTCGAGCACGTCGGTTGCCGTCATGATGCCACCCATTCCGACGATAGGGATCTGCACGGCCTGCCGGCATTCATGAACCATCCGGACGGCGATCGGTCGGATCGCCGGACCGCTGAGGCCCCCGACGCCGTTCGATAGTTTCGGGCGTCGCGTTTCCACGTCGATGGCCATGGCCAGGAAGGTGTTCACGAGCGACACAGCGTCGGCTCCGGCCTCCTCCGCGGCGACCGCGATACCGGCGACATCGGTGACATTCGGCGTCAGCTTCGGGATGAGCGGCAGAGTCGTCACTCGCCGTACGGCCTGCACGACGTCGCGCGTGCCCGTGGCACTGCAGCCGAAGGTCATGCCGCCGGCCTTAATGTTTGGACACGAGATGTTCAGTTCGATGGCGCCCACGCCCTCCGCGTCGCTGAGGACGCGCGAGACCTCCACGTACTCGTCGATCGTGCTGCCGCAGACGTTGACGATGACAGTGGCGTTTCGTGCGCGCAGTTCCGGAAGCTTCTCGTCGACGAAACGGTGGACGCCGATGCCCTGCAGCCCGATGGCGTTGAGCATCCCGGCCGGCGTCTCGACGATGCGCGGTGGGTCGTGGCCCTCACGCTCGGCGAGGAACAATCCCTTGACGGCGATGCCGCCGAGGGTCGCCAGATCAACCATGTCGGCGTACTCCACGCCGTAGCCGAAGCAGCCACTCGCTGCAATCAGCGGGTTCCTCAAGCGGAGCGAACCGATTTCAACACTTAGATCCATCACTGCGTATGTCTTGGCGGCGCGCAACCGCTAGGCCACCGGCGCCAACCGATCCCAGACGACTCGTTGCGCGTCGAACACCGGGCCGTCGATGCACCCGCGGACTAGGTGCACGGCGGCGTCAGGAGTGGCCCGGGTCGGGACGACACAGCTGTAGCACCCGCCCATGCCACAACCCATGACGGGCTCCAGCGACACCTGGCATGGTCGATCGTGGGTTGCCGCCAGAGCGGCCACGGCGCGCATCATCGGTGTCGGACCACAGGCGTAGACTGTCGGTCGCGTCGCCTCGGCGCGTTCGAGTTCGCGCGCGAGCGGTGTCGTTACGAGCCCCGCTTCACCCTGGCTTCCGTCCTCGGTTGTCAGGACGAGCCGCACGTCGAGCCGCGTAAAGGCGTCGAGATAGAACAGGTCGCCGGCGCTGCGACTCCCGTAGAAGAGCCGCGCCGGCGTGCCGCGCCGCTTCAGTTCGGATGCCAGGGTCAGGAACGGCGCGAGTCCGACGCCGCCGGCGACCATCCACGCGGTCTCGGGCGGGTCGACCGCCGCGAAACCCGCGCCCAACGGGCCGAGGCATCCGATGCGCTGATCGATCTCGACCCTGTACAGCAGCTCGGTCCCGACGCCAATCCGCTTGTTGAGCAGCGAGAATCCGGTCGGGGTCCCGCCAGCGTCGGTGAGTAGTTCAAAGATCGAGAACGGGCGTCGCAGAAGCGGCCGGAGTCCGAAGGTGGGCTTGACCATGACGAACTGGCCAGGCTCGGCGTCGGCCGCGAGCGACGGCGCCTCGAGATGCACGACGTTGTAGTCGGCTGACAGGCGGACGTTAGACACGACGCGCGCATCCAGATCGACCGGCATGATCGCAGTATACCTTGAAGGTTGAAGCCGTTCGTGTCGCGCGCGGGTGCATCGATCGGGCAACCTTGGCATAATCGGTAGACCACGTCGGCGAGAAGAGCAGGAGAGGGTCACGACGCGATGCGCTATCTGCGCATGTTGAGCAACTCGGTGGTCGGCGGCACGCTGGTCGCGGCGTACGTGACCATTCTGATCCTGCAGCTCAACCCTCACCTGGCGCTGCATCCCGCCGACCTCGCGCCGCTGGCTGCCACGGTCTGGCTGTTCTATGGCGTCAATCTCACGGTGTTGTTCTACGCGCTCATCGTGATCAGGCAACTCGTCGCTCGGAGTCCGATGTCGCCGGGATGGCTCAGTCTGCGTCTTCTGGCCTGGCTGAGTGCGGCTGCGGCGATGGGGGCGTCGGGCCTGATGTGGCTCAACCTGCGTGGGTTGCAGCCGGCGCTGGAGGCCGAGGCGGCGCGGCGGATGACCGTCGGCGCGGTGGCCACGAGCCTCTGCGCGCTGTCCCTATTGACGATCGCGGTCGTTCACTATTCGTTCGGACGGCGGGGGAGCCGCGTCGGGGGCGCGCTCCTGGCGCTGGCCGTCGCAGCGTCGGTTGGCCTGCCACTGGTGGCACGCGGGGTCGGTATCGACCGCCCGCTGGAGTCGAGCCGCCTGGATGTCGGCAGCTGGATGCCGACGAGTGACGCATCGCCGCACGTCATGGTGGTCTTGCTCGACGGTGCGTCACTCGAGTTCATTTCGCCCGCGGCCGCGGACGGCAGCCTCCCGAATTTCGGGAGGCTGCTCGATACCGGCGCGTCGTTCCATCTGGCGACGCTTCGTCCGACTCAGCCCGGTCCGGTGTGGGCCGCCGTCGCCACCGGGAAGTATCCACCGCAGCACGGGATTCAATCGACGTCGACCTATCGACCGCTGGCCGGTCAGGCCGTGATCGAGCTCCTGCCGCAGCGTAGCTTTGCGCAGGGGCTCGTCAGGCTCGGCTTCCTGACCGAAGTACCGAACACCTCCGGCGCGCTCCGCGCCAGACCCCTCTGGAACATTCTCAGCGGAGTCGGCGTCTCCGTCGGGGTCGTCGGCATGCCGCTGACGCATCCGGCGCAGCCGGTCCACGGCTATCTCGTCAGCGATCAACTGCATCTGCTGACCGACTCACCGATCGATACCGTGGCGGCCGACGTGGCCTACCCGGCCGACGTGCTCCCGCTCGTGCGGCGCGCGGCGCTGCAGGCTGCGGAGGCGATCGGCGTGGAACCGGTGACCGCGTCGTCCTCGGTCGCGCGCGATGAGCTGTACGATGATGTGACCGCGATGCTCCAGGGGCGTCTGGACGCTCAGGTCGTCGCGGTGCGGTTCCAGGGGCTTGACCCGATCGGCCATCGCTTCCTGCGGTACGCGATGCCGCGCGCGTTCGGCGATGTGTCGGAGGACGAGGAGCGGCAGTTCGGCCAGGTGCTCGAAGACTCCTACCGCTCCATCGACGACCGAATCGGCGTCCTGATGGCATCACAGGGGCCGGAAGATTTGCTCCTGATCGTGTCGGGGTTCGGCATGGAGCCGGTCGCCCTCGGCTCCCGCCTCCTGGCGCGGGCGTTCGGGGATCCCGACCTCTCCGGGACACATGAGCGCGCACCCGACGGGTTCATGCTGGCGTACGGTGCCAACGTCCAGGCCGGTCGCCTGGCGCGCGGCTCGATCGTCGACGTGGTGCCCACGGTGCTGTACGTGCTCGGCTTGCCGGTCGGGCGCGACCTCGACGGGGTGCCGCGCACCGACATGTTTTCGGACACGTTCACGGCCGCGCGCCCGATCACGTTCATCCCGACCTACGAACGCTGACGGCCGCACCGACGCGTTGACACGTCTCGTGGCTGGGGTAAAATGGTTAGGCTCTTTAAGAGCGGCCCTGTGAGGTCGCGAAGAGGTCTGCCGTGACAGTTGAATCCCTTCCGTTTCGCCTCCACCCGTCGAATCTTTCGGTCGTGCTCGATCGCCGGTACGCCGACCGGGTTTCCAATCGGTCAGCCGGCTCCGGAGGGTCCCCATGCCCGTCTTGATGGACGCGGACCGCATGGGCCGCACCCTGACGCGGATCGCGCACGAGGTGCTCGAGCGGAATCGCGGCGATGACGAGCTGGCGCTCGTCGGCATCCGCACTCGCGGGGCGGTCATCGCCCGACGCCTCGCCGACAAGCTTCACGACATCCTCGGCGCGGAGGTGCCGACCGGCGCCCTCGATATCACGTTGTATCGTGACGACCTGATGCGCCAGCCGGTCGGGCCGCAGCCACTGGTGCGGCGCACCGAGATTCCGTTTTCCATCGACGACAAGCGAATCGTCCTCGTTGACGATGTCCTGTACACCGGCCGGACGATTCGGGCGGCGCTGGACGCCTTGATCGATTTCGGTCGGCCGAAGTCCATCCAGCTCATCGTGCTCGTCGATCGCGGCCACCGCGAGTTGCCGATCAAAGCCGACTACGTGGGCAAGAACCTGCCGACCTCGACCGCCCAGAGCGTGCAGGTGCGGATGGAGGAGACCGACGGGCGCGATGAGGTCGTGATTCAAGACGACGGTGATGTCGGGGGTGACGAGTAGTGGCTTCGACCGACGCGCGCGCCACGGCCTCCGTCGATGACGTCGCCGCTCAGGGGCCGGCCCAGCGGACGACGCTAAGGTCGCGCCATCTCATCAGCATCGGCGACCTGGATCCGGAGGAGATCACGCTCATCCTCGACACGGCCGAGGCAATGAAGGAGATCGAGTCGCGGCCGATCAAGAAGGTTCCCGCCCTGCGTGGCAAGACCATCGTCAATCTGTTCTACGAGCCAAGTACCCGCACCCGCACCTCGTTCGAGATTGCCGAGAAGCGGCTGAGCGCCGACTCGCTCAACGTCGCGGCCACCGGCTCCAGCGTGGCGAAGGGGGAGACGCTGCTCGACACGGCCCGGAACCTCGAGGCGATGGCACCCGACATGATCGTGTTGCGCCATGCCGCGTCGGGTGCGCCGCATCAACTCGCGCGCGCGAGCCGTGCGGCGGTCATCAACGCGGGTGACGGGACCCACGAACATCCGACGCAGGCGCTGCTGGACGGATTCACGATCCGCGCGCGCAAGGGGCACATCGCCGGGCTCAAGGTCGCGATTATCGGCGACCTGCTCCACAGTCGCGTCCTTCGGTCGAACCTCCTGCTGCTACGGGCGCTCGGTGCGGAGATCTGGGTGTGCGGCCCGCCGACGCTGATGCTGCCGGGCATCGAGCAGTTCGGCGTGCGTGCGACGACGCGCATCGACGAGGCGGCAGAGGGCGCCGACGTCCTCATGATGCTCCGCATCCAGCGTGAGCGGATGCGAGGGCATTTCGTGCCGTCACTCCGCGAGTACTTCAACGTCTACGGCCTGACGGCCGAGCGCGTCGAGCGCGCGAAGTCGGATGTCATCATCATGCACCCCGGACCGATGAACCGCGGGGTGGAGATAGCCTCGGAAGTCGCCGATGGCCCGTACTCGGTCATGCTGGACCAGGTGGCGAATGGCGTGGCAGTGCGCATGGCGGTGTTGTATCTGCTCGCCGGGAATCCCGATGAAATGTGACCGGCGAAGGACAGGTGTGACCGACCGATGCAGATCTTGTTGAAGGGCGGGCGGGTCGTCGACCCCGCGGCGGGTCAAGACGGCGTTGCGGACGTCTTGATCGAAGATGAGGTCGTGGCGCAGGTCGGCACCGACCTGCCGGCCGACGGCGCCCGGGTGATTTACGTGCCGGCCGACTGCGTGGTCTGCCCCGGCTTCATCGACATGCACGTGCACCTGCGTGAGCCGGGTCAGGAGCACAAGGAAACGATTGCGACGGGCGCGACGGCGGCGGTGGCGGGCGGCTTCACCGGCGTGGCCTGCATGCCGAACACCGATCCCGTCAACGATCAGGCCGGGATCACCGAGTCCATTCTGGCCAAGGCTCGCGCCGCGGGCCAGGCGCGGGTGTATCCTATTGGCGCAGTCTCGCGCGGATCGAAGGGGGAGCAACTCGCCGATCTTGCCGAGTTGAAGGCCGCCGGCTGCGTTGCGGTCTCCGACGATGGGTATCCGGTCGCCGATGCACTGCTGATGCGACGAGCGCTCGAGTATGCCGCGTCGTTCGGCCTGCTCGTGATCGACCACTGCGAGGATCCGTCGCTCGTCGGTGGCGTGGCCCACGAGGGATATCACGCGACGGCGCTCGGGCTGCGTGGGCTGCCTGCCGTGGCCGAGGAATTGATTGTCGAGCGCGACGTCACGCTGAGCGGTCTCACCGGGGCCCCGGTGCACGTCGCGCACATGAGTGCCCGAGGTTCGCTCCGGGCGGTGCGATCGGGCAAGGCGCGGGCGATCAAGGTCACCTGCGAGGTGACGCCGCACCACTTCATCCTCACCGACGAGGCGCTCCAAGGTTACGACACCAACGTCAAGATGAATCCTCCGCTCCGGGAAGCCGCCGACCGGGATGCGATGCTGGAGGGGTTGGCTGACGGCTCCATCGACGTCATCGCTACCGACCACGCGCCGCATCACTACGACGAGAAGGCGGTGGAGTTCGACCAGGCGCCGTTCGGGATCACCGGGCTCGAAACAGCGGTGTCGCTGTCGCTCGATCGCCTGGTGCACCGCGAGGTCATCTCGCTCAACCGGCTCGTCGAGCTGTACTCGACCAATCCGGCGCGGATTCTCGGCGTCGCCGGTGGGACGCTCGCGCCCGGTGGGGCGGCCGACGTGACGATTCTGGCGCCCGAAGCGCCGACGACCGTCGACGTGGCCCGCATGCGCTCGAAAGGCAAGAACACCCCGTTTGGAGGCTGGGAGCTACGGGGCTGCGTCGCCGCGACCATCGTCGGCGGCCAGATGTTGTACGTCAGCGACGCCGTGCCCGAGGCGGCGGTCTTCACGGCGGGCGGCGGATGATGGCTCGGCAAGACGACGTCAGTGGCAAGGCGCTGAAGGATCTGCAACGGCTCGAGATCCTCATGGTCGATGGGCACTTCGACTACGGGAACGGCTATCACGGTCGGGCCTACCTGAATGCCCATCAGCTGTTCCGTCAACCGTCGACGATCTGGCGGTTCGCCCAGGACCTCATTGACGTCCTGCCGTTCGAGCTGTCGTCGGCCACTGAGGTCGTGGCCGGGCCGGTGACGGGCGGCGCGCTCCTGGCGCATACAATCGCTGGCCTGCTGGACGGACGCCGCAGCCTGACCCATCCACCCTGCCTGTTCGCCCCGTTCAACGTCGGCCCCGACCGCCGCCACAGGCTCAGGGACTTCTATGCCCGGCAGATCTCGGGCAAGCGGGTCCTGCTGGCCGACGACGTGCGCAACACGGGTGAGACCTTCCGGAGATGCGCGGAACTGGTCGCCGAGGCCGGGGGCACCACGATCGGCTCCATCGAGATTTACGATCGGCTCGAGGTCGTCAAGACGCTCGACGTGCCGAACGTGGCGCTTGCCGAGTACCGCGCGCCCGACAATTATGCCGCCGGCGACTGCCCCCTGTGTGCGGCGGGGCAGCCGATCACTTCTTTTTGACGAATTCTCCTGTGGCGCGTCGCACGGTCTCGGCTCGCACCCGGCTCAAGGCCGGGCTCGACCGTCTCTACACCGAGTACAACCGGGCCGATGCCGCGGCCGATCCGATCCAGATCGTGCGTCGCTACGAAACGACTGCGGATCGCGAGGTCGTCGCATTCTGTGCGGCCGCGCTGGCGTTTGGCCGTGTGCAGAGCGTCCTCGCGTCGGTCGAGGCGCTAGTCGCCTTGATGGGCCCATCGCCGGCGCGGTTCGTCTCGGCGTTCGATCCGGTGGCCGGGCGGCGCCGCCTGAAGGGGCTCGGCCATCGGTGGACCCGCGACGTCGACATCGTGGCGCTGCTGTGGCTGCTCCGCCAGATGATCGACCAGTGCGGATCGATCGAGCGCTTCTTTCTCCAGGGGATCGACGACCCGGCCGCCCCGATCGCCGAAGGTCTCGAGTCGTTCTGTGCGCGGGCGATGGCCCTCGATCTCCGCAGCGCCTACGGGCGGGTGCCGCAGAAGCCCGGCGTTCGGTACTTTTTTCCCCGCCCGTCGACCGGCAGCGCGTGCAAGCGGCTGAACCTCTTCCTTCGCTGGATGGTGCGCCGTGACGCGCTCGACCCGGGCGGTTGGTCGGCGCTCGCGCCGTCGGCGCTCGTCATTCCGCTCGATGTGCACGTCATCCGCGTCGGCCGATGCCTCGGCCTGACCTCGTACCGATCACCGGGCTGGCGCATGGCCGCGTCGATCACCGACGCGCTTCGCGAGGTCGAACCGACCGACCCTGTCCGGTACGACTTCGCGATCTGTCATCTGGGGATGGGCGGTGCCTGCGGATCCGGACGGCCGGCGCAGGACACACGGTGCCCGCTGCGCGGGCTTTGCCGCCCCGCTGAGGTCGACTGAACACCAAGGCGCGCACAGCGCGCCTCGCGTGGGTCGGAGTGGGGCGCTCGGGGTCCCGGCGGAGACCCGCGCGGGGGTTCGGGGCTGGCCCACTCGACTCCGCTCGGGGGCCTAGTGATCGACGGGTTCTGCAGGTGTAGGCAAGCCCCGATCTAGTGCTGTCTTTCCCAGAGCTTCGCGAACTTCAGGAAGACGTAGTAGGCGTTCATCACCGAGACGATGAATCCGGCCGATCCATCGCGGATGCCACCGCGGAGCAGGTAGTTCCGCAGGAAGGCCAGCGGCGGGTGGACGGCCAGGCGCAGCAATCCCACCGTCCGGCCCGCGGCCGCCATGTCGTCGGCGGCCAGTGTGCTGTAGCGATCGATTGTCTGGAGCTGATGGGATAGGTCGCGATAGCTGCGGTGCTCGAGTTCGTGCTGGAGGCGTCCAGCCTCCCCCGGCACCTTGACCGATTCGTGCACCCGGGGTGTGCTCCAGCATGCGACCCGCCGGTCGTACAGACGGAGCTGCAGGTTGGGATACCAATCGGTCGATCGGATCCAGCGTCCCAGGTGGAAGGTGACGCGTGGCATCCGGTAACCGCGCAGGGTCGGCTCACTCGCCAGGAGTTCCTGGATCTCCAGCGCGAGCGATGGCGAGACGCGTTCGTCGGCGTCGATCGAGAGGATCCAATCGTGGCTGGCGAGCCCAGCCGCGTGATTCTTCTGGTCGCCGTATCCGGCCCAGGGCCGGACCGTTACGCGGTCGGTGAAGCGCCGCGCGACGTCGGTGGTGCCGTCCTCGCTACCGGAGTCGACGATGACGATCTCGTCGGCCCAGGCAACCGAGGCCAGCGCATCCGGAAGATTGTGCGCCTCGTCCTTGGTGATGACCGTGACCGAGAGCTTCGGCACGGGGCGAGTGTAGCATCACCCCCCCCGCCGCTTCGAGTCGCCCTCGACCACCATGTGTGGGGCTAGAACCCGCCGCCACCTCCGCCAGCGCCGACGCCCACGGCCTGACCACCTACGTTGCCGGCTCCTGTCGCCAGTGTGAACGATCCACCGCCGCCGGTCAGCGACGTCTCCTGCACCGCCTCGAAGTCGACCTGCGACCGGTTGTAGTCGAGAATCGCGCGCAGTTCGCCGTTCCGTGCCTGGGCGAGATCGCGCTGGGCCTGAAAGACCAGGAAGCTGGTCGACATGCCGACGGCGAACTTCTTCTGTTCGGCCTCGAGCCGTTCCTCGGCGAGCTGACGCGCCGCCCGCGTCGCGTCGACGCGCTTCAGGTTCGTGTTGACCTCCCGACCAACGCGACGCACTTCCGTGGCGGCCTGCAACTCGGTGCTGCGGATTCTTGCCTGGGTCTGGCTCCGCTCCAGCCGCGACCGAGCCAGGTTTGCGTCGGCGCTGCTCGTCCCGATCGGATAGCTGATGTTGAGGCTCACCGTCCAGGTGGGGAAGTCGCTGCCGAACACGTCGCTGAGTACCGAGCCGAAGCCGACGTCGACCGTGTCGATCACGTCACCGCCAAATGCTTGATTTCGGATCAACCGGCTTCCGCCCGCGCCCGTCGCCAGGTAGTTGACCTGGAGGTTGACGTCGGGCAGTCGCTGATTGGAGTAGAACTCGATGTTCGTGTCGGTGTTGTCCAGGCTGCGTCGGATCTGGGCCAGATCCGTTCGGCCTCCCAGGGCGTTGCCGACGGCCGCATCGATGTCGATCTCTTGCGTCTGCAGCAGCGGCGTATCGGTCGGTTCCAGGCGCAGCGCCCAGAAGTTCGGCGTGGCCGGGTCCATGATCAGCGCGCGCAGCGCGTCCTCAGCCTCGTCAATGGCGGCTTCCGCCACAATGACCGTTTCCTCGTTCCGGGCGACCTCGGCCTCGGCTTCGACGATGTCGATCGGCGCCATCGTGCCGACCTCGACGCGCGTCCGGTTATTCCTGAGCGATTCCTCCGCCAGTTCGAGGGACTGCTGCTGGACGGCCAGCGCCGAGATCGCATACGACAGTTCCCAATAGGCGTTCTTGACGTTGCGCACCGTCGAGACGATCGTGTCGCGGAGTTGAATGTCCGAGATGTCCCGGTTGGTTCGCGAGACCCGCAGGCGTTGCCGCGTGTTGTCGATCCGGAAGTTCCGCAGGAGCGGCTGCACGTAGACGGCCTGGAAGTTCGAACGCAGCGCCGGATCGAAGCTCGAGAAGAAGTTGGTCGTGGTCTGGCGCGAACTGTTCCAGCTCGTTTGGTACGAGGCACCCCAGGGCAGTAACTGGCTGATCCCGACGTTGTTCGAGAACGTCTCGGTCGTGATCTTGTCCAGGCCGCCTGCCAACTGGTTGGTCGCCGGCGAGTCCTGTGTGTTGTTCTGAACCGAGGTGTCCAGACTCGGCGTCCAGGCGGACCGCACGTCCGCGATCGCCAGGTCCTGAATCTGCGGGTTGAGGCGCTCCACCCGAATGTTCAGGTTCTGCTCGAGTGCCAGTTCGACGGCTTCGTCCATCGTCAGCCTGCGCGCCGGGCGGCTGCCGGCTGCCGTCTGGAGGCCCACCGGCAGACGCAGGCCTTCGGTTGCGGCAGCCCTGGCCAAGATCGACGGTCGTCCGGAATCGGACAGCGCCTGGCCGGAGGCGGGCACGACCCAGACACAAGACGCCGCGATGACGGCGAACACGCGGCACCCTCGAATTGTTTTCCCAATCATAACAACCTCTTTCTGCTGCGACCTGGCCCTTTGCGACGGTGTTCTGGCGTTCATCGAAACTGAGTGCTGGAGAGGGCAAGAAACGCGCCGAATGCGTTTAAAACGCACCGGAAGAGTGCGTTGCCCCTGCCTTAAGTAGACGAACCAGACCGACCGCAAGTTTCACTCAATTATACTAACGCTAGGAGTCACTTGGGTTGGCGTGCCCTGGCGTTGGGCCCGCGATGTCCTCTAGAAGTCGCAGATGACCTCAGATCAGGTGCTCACGTTGTTCCGGGAGGCCGGCGCTCTCCTGGAAGGCCATTTTAGCCTCTCGTCCGGATTGCACAGCCCGGGGTATCTCCAGTGCGCCCGCGTGCTGCAGCATCCGCGGCACGCGCAGGCGCTCGGCGAGGCGATCGCGGTCAGAGCGCGCGAGTGGCGCCCGGCCACGGTCCTGTCTCCCGCCCTCGGCGGCGTCGTCATTGGCCATGAGGTCGCGCGCGGGCTTGAGACGCGTGGCATCTTTGCCGAGCGTGCGGCCGGCGAATTGACCCTGCGCCGCGGCTTCACCGTCGATGCGGGCGAACGTGTCGTTATCGTCGAGGACGTCGTCACGACGGGCAAGTCGACGCGCGAGACGATCGACGTGGCGCGGGCGGCTGGCGCAGAGGTCGTTGGGGCCGCGTCGGTGATCGACCGCAGCGCCGGCGCCGACCTGGGTGTGCCGTTCTTCGCCCTGGCCGGCGTGGTGCTGCCGACCTACGAGCCGGCTGAGTGCCCGCTGTGTGCGTCGGGGACGCCGATCGTCAAGCCCGGCTCCCGACCCGGTCTGTCGCCGCGATAGTGTCCCCCCCATCTCCGAGCGCGGCGCGACCCGCGGTGCCCAGGATCATCAAGCTCACCGTCGCCTATGAGGGTGCCGACTACTGCGGCTGGCAACGCCAGCCGAACGGCGTATCGATCCAGGCCGCACTGGAAGCGGCGCTGAGCCGGATCGAGGGTTCGGCCGTCGCGGTTGTCGGTGCCGGACGGACCGACGCGGGCGTCCACGCGCTCGGGCAGGTCGCCAGCGTGCGGCTCGAGCATCCCATCGATGTCGGTGATCTGACACGTGCGCTCAACGCCACGCTGCCGGTGGACATCCGCGTGCTGGCGGCCGTCGAGATGCCAGACCGATTCGATGCGCGCGGCAGCGCGATTGGAAAGCTCTACCGCTACCAGATTCTCACCGGTCCGATCGTCAGCCCGTTCGACCGGCGCTACGTCTGGCATCTGCCGTGCCCGCTCGACGGAGCCGCGATGTGCGCCGGCGCGGAAGTGTTGATCGGCGAGCACGACTTCACCGCGTTCCGAGCGGCCGGCAGCGACGTCAAGACCTCGGTTCGGCAGATCGATCGATTGCAGATCGACGAGACACGCCGTGAGCCTGCAGACCGGGGAGGCCAGCGGCTCACGATCGAGGTCGGCGGAAGCGGCTTCCTCCGCCACATGGTGCGAAACATCGTCGGTACGCTGGTGGAGGTGGGCGCGGCGCGGCGAGCCCCGGCCGACGTCGCGCGAGTCCTGGCGTCGCGGGACCGTGGCGAGGCCGGACCGACCGCGCCGGCCGAGGGCCTGTTCCTGGTTCGGGTCGACTACTAGCAGCCCGTGGTGAAAGTGCCGCTGCATTCGACTGCCGATGCATCCCGCCCCGCAGCGTTGCTCATCGGTCGAATACTCTCGGTATTCTCGCTCTTCGCGCCTTGCGGGCGGGCGCCTCGGCACTCTCCGTGCACGCGGCACTTTCACCACGGACTGCTAGCCGGCGAACGGCGTGCGGTCCTTGAACCCCACAGGGCCAGCCTGTATCATCATCAATTCACAGGAGTTTCGGGCGGCTCCGCGCTCGAACGCGCCGGCTGCCTGGCGAACGCATGAGCCTGGAAGACGTCCTGACCTGGGTCGAACGAGGGTCGGCCGAAGCCGAGTTGGCTCGCCAGATCGACTTCGATCGCCTGCCTGCACACGTCGCCATCATCATGGACGGAAACGGTCGATGGGCCGCTCAGCGCGGCCTGCCGCGCGTGCAGGGGCATCGCGCCGGCATCGACTCGGTCCGTGACGTGGTCGAGGCGTCGGCTCGGCTCGGCGTGCAGGTGCTGACGCTCTACGCGTTCTCGGTCGAGAACTGGAAGCGTCCGCCGACCGAGGTTGCCACGCTCATGGCGCTGCTCAAGCGGTACCTGCGCTCGGAGCTACGGATGCTGCTGGACAACAACATTCGGTTCAAGGTCGTCGGTCGAGAGCATGAGTTGGCGCCAGACATCCGGGACGAACTGACGTTCGCCGCGCGGAAAACCGAAGTGAACACCGGCATGCAGTTCAACATCGCCTTGAACTACGGGGGGCGGGCGGAGATCGTCGACGCCGCGCGACATGCCATCGAGGCCGGAGTGCACGGGGACGAACTGGACGAGGAGCGGTTCGCCGGTTTTCTGTACACCGCGGGTCAGCCCGATCCGGATCTGCTCATCCGGACGAGTGGCGAGATGCGCGTCAGCAACTTCCTCCTCTGGCAGATTGCCTACGCGGAGATCTGGGTGACCGAGACCCTCTGGCCAGATTTTCGGCGCCAGCACCTGTTCGACGCGGTGCTCGCGTACCAGAAACGCGAGCGTCGGTACGGCGGCATCGCTCGCCCGGTCGTCGCCGGGTGAGACGCGGGTGCCCGCCCGGGTGGCCCGGTCCCCACGAGGTTCCTGAACACGGATGACGCGAGTCCTCAGCGCCGTCGCCATGCTGGCGATCGTCGTCGGAACGCTCTGGTGGTTGCCCGCCTGGGCCACCCTCGGATTGGCCGAGCTCGTCGTGCTGCTGGCGCTCGTCGAGTACGCCGACTTGGCCGAGCGTGCCGGTGCGCCGGCGCCCAAGGGTCTCGTCGTCGTCGCCGGCCTGGCGATCTGTGCGGCCGTGGCGCGCGATGCGGCTGTCGTGCCGGTCTTGATGGCCGCAACGGTTGCGATCGGCGCCGCAGCAGTCGGGAAGACACGGGGCCGGGCGTCCGGCGGCTGGACGTACGTCGCCGGGGTGTTCGGTCCGCTCTATGTCGGCCTGCCGCTTGGCACGCTTGTCGCGCTCCACGCGGCGCGGGGCAGCGAGGTGGTGCTGTTGCTGTTGGCGGTGATCGTGGCGAGTGACGCCGCGCAGTTCTACGGCGGCCGCGCACTCGGCCGCCGGCCGTTGGCGCCGGCGACGAGCCCGAAGAAGACGATCGAAGGCGCGTTCAGCGGAGTCCTCGCGGGCGCCGCCGTCATGGCGATCGCCGGCGGCTGGGGCGGTGTGGCCATTCATCCCGCGTTCGGCGCGGCGTTCGGCGCGGCGCTGGCGGGCATCGGCATCGTCGGTGACCTCTTCGAGTCGAAGCTGAAACGCGGGGCCGGCGTGAAGGACGTCTCCGGATTGATTCCGGGTCATGGTGGCGTCCTGGATCGTCTCGATAGCTGGCTCTTTGCGATTCCATTGTTCGATGCGGTGCTCCGAGGGCTGTCCGCGTGAAACGCATTGCGATACTCGGGTCGACTGGTTCCATCGGGACCAGCGCACTCGCCGTCGTGGCCGCCCATCCCGACGAACTGCGCGTCGTCGGCCTGGCCGCCGGCGAGAACTCGGCGCGCCTGGCGGAACAGGTGGCGCAGTTCACGCCGGCCGTCATCGCGATGGCCACGCCCGAGGCGATGGACGGTGTTCGCCAGGCGCTGGGCGCCGACCTCGCTTCGAGCCTGTCCAGCGTCACCGGCCCGGACGGCCTCGCCGCTGTCGCGACGCATCCCGAAGTCGACATCGTCGTGTGCGCCTCGGCGGGCACGGCCGCGCTTGAGGCCGTGCTGGCGGCGATCGAGGCCGGCAAGACGATCGCCTTGGCGAACAAGGAAGTGCTCGTGATGGCCGGTGGTCTCGTCATGGCGGCTGCCGATCGCTACGACGTCGCCGTGCTGCCGGTCGACAGCGAGCACAGCGCCATCCATCAGTGCCTGCACGGTCGCTCGTCTGACGACGTCCGCCGGCTGATCCTGACCGCGTCAGGCGGGCCGTTTCGCGACTGGCCGGTCGAGCGGCTGCAGGGGGTCCGGCCCGACGACGCCCTCCGGCATCCGACCTGGAACATGGGCGACAAGATCACGATTGACTCGGCGACCTTGATGAACAAGGGACTCGAGGTGATCGAAGCGCGCTGGCTGTTCGGCGTTGCCGCTGACGAGGTCGATGTGCTCGTGCACCCGCAGTCGATCGTGCATTCGATGGTCGAGTTGACGGATGGGTCGGTGATCGCCCAGCTGGGCGTCACCGACATGCAACTGCCGATTCAGTACGCGTTGTCCTATCCCGATCGATGGAGCGCGCCGCTCCCGGTTCTCGATCTGGCGGCGTCCGCGGCGTTGGAGTTCCACCGACCCGACGTGGCCCGATTCCCATGCCTGGCCCTGGCCTACCGCGCGCTGCGAGCAGGGGGAGTCTCGCCCGTTGTCTTGAACGCGGCCAACGAAGTGGCGGTCGCCGCGTTTCTGGCCGGCACTCTGCCGTTTCTCGGTATTCCGTCGGTCATCGAGCGCGCGATGGATGCCCGGGATGCCATGCACGACGGTCCGGTCGAGACCCTTGACGGCGTCCGTGCCGTGGACCGCTGGTCGCGTGAGTTTTCACGGGATCTGCTTCCGGAGATACAATCGGTCTAGCAGTCCGTGGTGAAAGTGCCGCTGCATTCGACCGCCGATGCATCCCGCCCTGCTGCGTTGCTCAGTGGTCGAATGCACCCGGCATGCTCCCGCCTCGCGCCTTGCAGGGCGGACGCCTCGGCGGTCTCGGTGCTACTCGGTACTTTCACCACGGACTGCCAGATGCGCTGCTGGCGAGTGAACCGGCTCCGCGGAGGCGGCATAGTGAGAAGAAGAGGGTAGGCGTGCTGACGAGCTTGGCGGCGTTCGTATTCGTGCTCGGCGTGCTGGTGTTCGTGCACGAGCTGGGGCATTTCTTGATGGCGCGGCGCATCGGCGTGCGCGTCCTGACGTTCTCGCTCGGCTTCGGCGCGAAGTTGCTGAGCTTCAAGCGCGGCGACACCGAATACTGCGTCAGCGTGATTCCACTCGGTGGCTACGTGAAGATGGCCGGCGAGAATCCCGAGGAATCGCGCTCGGGACGCGACGACGAGTTCCTCTCGAAATCGAAGTGGCAGCGGTTCCAGGTGCTGGTCATGGGACCGACCATGAACATCGTCCTCGCCGTCGTCGTCATGGCGTTCGTTCTCTATCAGGGCGCCGAAGTGCCCGCCTACGAGGAGCAGCCACCCGTCATTGGCTCCGTCGTCGAGGATTCGCCGGCTGCAGGCGCGGGCATCCAGCCCGGCGATCTGATCGTGTCGGTCGCTGGCGATCCGGTGCCAACGTGGCAGGCGCTGTTCATCGCCGTCATGCCCCGTGCGGAGCGCGAGGTCGACGTCGTCGTCAGCCGCGACGGGAGGTCGATGACGCTGCCGGTGACGCCGGCCGCGCAGACGCAGTTCGAGATGGGCGATCTCGGGGTGTTGCCCCAGATGCATCCGCAGATTCGTGAGGTCTCCGCCGGTGAGCCAGCCAACCGGGCGGGCATCCTGTCGGGCGACGTCATTCTGGCGATCGACGGCGACCCGGTCGGCCGTGACAGCCTGATCGAACGGATCAACGCCAGCCCAGACCAGGAGTTGACGTTGACCATTCGACGCGACGGCGCGGAGCGTGACCTCGACGTCACGCCGGCGCTGAGCGGTGACGTCGGGCTGATCGGGGTCAGCCTGAGCCCCTACGAGCTGCGCACGATCGAGCCCGGCCCGCTGCAGGCCGTGCAGATGAGTTTCGAACGGAACTACGAATGGTCGGGGCTCATCTTCCGGACGCTCTGGGGCCTGCTGACCCGCGAGACGTCGCCGCGCCAGCTCATGGGGCCGGTCGGCATCGCGCAGCTGTCGGGCGGCGCCGCCGAGGTCGGGTTCGTCGCGCTGTTCACCCTGATGGCGATGATCAGCTTGAATCTCGGAATCCTGAACCTGCTGCCGATCCCGGTGCTCGACGGCGGCCACATCTTCATCATGGCGCTCGAGGGCGCCGCGCGCCGCGACTTCAGCGTGCGCGTGAAGGAGAAGATGCTGCTGACCGGGTTCGTGGTCTTGATGATGTTGATGGTCACCGTGATCTACAACGATCTGACGCGCGTCGCGTGGATCGAAGCGCTGATGCCGTGGAGATGAGGGGGAAGATGTCCAAATTCAAGAGTGCTCTGAGCGCGGTCCTGCTGATGGTCGTCCTGTCCGCCGGCCTGATGGCTCAGGAGCCGGTCGACGACGCGGTGAACTGGCGGATTCGGCAGGAGGCCACGACGAATTCCCAGATTCTCGACACGCTGCACTACCTGACCGACGTTTACGGGCCGCGGCTGACCGGTTCGCCCAACCTCGAGGCTGCCGCTCAGTGGGCCATCGACAGGATGGAATCGTGGGGGATGGCCAACGGCCAGCTCGAACCGTGGGACTTCGGGCATCCCGGGTGGGCGAACGAGCGGATGACCGCGCACCTCGTCTCCCCGGTGAAGGATCCGCTGGTGGCCGAGGTGCTGGCGTGGACGCCGAGCACCGACGGTGTGGTGACCGCCGAGGTCTACCAGCTGGTTCCGCCGGAGCGCCCGACCGAGGCCGAGCTGACGGGGTATCTCGACAGCATCGCCGCCGACGTGGCGGGCAAGGTCGTCTTGGTCGGCGAGCCGCGCTTCGTGCCGGTGACGATCGATGGGCCGGTCCGCCGGCGTAGCGAAGCCGAGCTGCGCGCTCAGCTCGACCCGAACCTCCCGCCGGCGCCGCCCGCACGCGGCGGAGGCGGGCCGCGGCAGGGTGGTGGCGACGATCCCGACCGGCCGCTGTCGGGCCGTGAGGTGGCCGGGCGCATCGCGGCCTTCCTCGCGGACAGTGGGGCTGCCGTCCAGGTGAACGACGGCGGCCGGGACCACGGCCAGATTCGCGCGTTCAGCAACCGGACATACGACCTCGAACAGGCGGCACCGACGCTCGTCATGCGGAACGAGGACTTCGGGCGGATCGCGCGGCTCCTGCCGCACGGCCCGGTGGAGCTCGAAGTCGAGGTCGTCAACCAGAGCTATCCCGACGGCGCCACGAGCTACAACGCAACCGCCGAGATTCGCGGGACCGACAAGGCCGACGAGGTGATCATGCTCGGCGGTCACCTCGACTCGTGGCACGCCGCGACCGGCGCCACCGACAACGGGATCGGCGTGACCGTGATGATGGAGGCCGCGCGGATCCTGGCGGCGATCGGCGTAGAGCCCCGGCGGACGATCCGCGTGGCGCTTTGGAGCGGCGAGGAGCAAGGACTGCTGGGTTCGCAGGCCTACGTCGCTCAGCACTTCGGCTCGTTCGAGGACCAGCTGCCGGAGTACTCGAAGTTCGGCGGCTACTTCAACATCGATGGGGGCACCGGACAGGCGCGCAGCGCGAGCGTGTTCGGCCCGCGAGAGGCTGCCGACGTGCTCCGGTCGGCGCTCGCGCCGTTCGAGGATATCGGCGTCCTTGGCGCCGGTGCGACGATGAGCCGTCGGCGTGGCGGGTCGGACCACACGTCCTTCAACGAGGCGGGCTTGCCGGGCATCGGCATGCGGCAGGATCCGATCCAGTACGGGACCTACACCTGGCACACCAACCTCGACACCTACGAGCGGGTCATCGAGGGTGATGCGATCAAGTCGGCCATCACCATCGCCGCGGCGGTCTACCACCTGGCGATGCGCGACGAGTTGCTGTCGAGGCTAGACGAAGAGATGCCGTCGCTGCCTGGCTCGCCGTAGTGGAGTGTCGGTGGCCTAGCTGCCGATCCGGCTGACGTCGGCCTCCGCGGCGACGGTGCCGAACGCGGCCCACTGGGTGTCCGTCGCGACCTGGTGGAGCAGCGTCATCCCGACCTCCGGCCGGCCGTTGTACAGGTGCCAGTTCGCCACGCCGTAGGCTGACGTCGGAAACTGGACTCCGCCGTCGGCCGCCGCGCGCTCAAGGATCAGTTCGGGCGGGATGAGGCCCTTGTACATCAGCAGCAGTCGGTAGTAGGCGCCGTTCTCGATGATGTCCATCCCGTCCACGATCGGTTCCAGCACGTCCGCCGCCGCGTCGTCCTGACCCAGCCGCCGCAGCGTCATGTAGAGCCAGTGGCTCGTCGCCACGAGCATGTCGGGGTTCTTCGAGAACGCCAGGCACTGCCGGTAGGCGTCGAGCGCCGGCTCGAGGTCGCCGGTGAGATAGTAGGCGAGCCCGAGGTGGTACCAGATGTTCGTGTGTGATGTGCTCGTCGGAATGCCGCGTTCGTTCGGGGCACCGTCGGGTTCGACTTCGTCGGGTACGTCCTCGATCAGCTCGGCCGCACGCGCCAGGTCGGCGATCGCCAGATCGAATTGCCGCGTCGAGATGTAGCGGTGGCCGCGGTGCCGGTAGAGCTTGGCGTAGTCGGGGTGCTCGGCGATCGCGTCGCTGAAGAACTCGATGGCCTCCTGATAGCGGCCGAGGTAGCCGAGGCGGCGGCCGACCCAGATCGCTGCGTCGGGATCGTTCGGCGCGCGCTCGAACCCGGCGCGCGCCTCGGCGAGGTTGGCTTCGAGTCGGGCCTGCACGTCGGCCGTCATCGGCCCCGGGTACAACGGCTCGCCGTCGAGCGAGAAGGCTTCGGCGCCGGGCGGCAGCTGTTGCGCCACGGTGTCAGGGGGCGCTGCGCCGAGTATGACGCTGGCTGTGCCGCCGGCAAGGCAGAGCGCGACGAGTGTGATTCGCATGAGTGACCGTCCTTCATTCGGTATGTCCGCCCGAGAGTCGGGGCTGCGATGATACAGCGTTTGTCCGGCCTGCGGCGAGAGGTGCGGCCGATGCTCGCGCTGGCGGTCCCGGTCGTGGTGGCCGAGATGGGCTGGGTCGCCATGGGCACTGTCGACATCCTGATGGTCGGCTCACTCGGCCCCGAGGCGATCGGCGCGGTGGGTGTCGGCTCGATGCTGTTCATCGCGCTCGCGGTGTTCGGCGTAGGAGTCCTACTGGCGCTCGACACGTTCATCGCCCAAGCGTTCGGCGCGGACCAGCTCGACGAGTGCCATCGCTGGCTGGTCCACGGCGTCGTGATGAGCCTGATGCTCGCAGTGCCTTTGACCGGTGTCGCGCTCATCGGCATCTCGAATCTCGACCTGTGGGGGTTCGATCCCACCGTCCTCAGGCTGACCGCGCCCTACTTGCGGTTGATCACCTGGAGCGCCTGGCCGCTGCTGCTCTATGTCGCTCTCCGGCGCTACCTGCAGGCGATGGGTGTCGTGACGCCGATCATGGTGACGCTGCTGACCGCGAACCTGATCAACATCGCGGCGAACTGGGTCCTGATCCACGGCAACCTTGGCGCGCCGGCGCTCGGCGTGAACGGCGCCGGCTGGGCGACGTGCATCTCACGCATCTACATGGCGATGCTGCTGCTGGGCGCCGTGGCACGTCACGACGCTCGGACCGGACACGGCCCCCGCCGGGCCTCGTGGGCGATCGAGCGCGCACGGCTGGCCCGGTTGTTCTGGCTCGGCCTGCCGGCAGCCTGTCAGGTGACGCTCGAAGTCGGTGTGTTCTCGGCCGCCACCGCGCTCGCCGCCCGCCTCGCGCCGGTGGCCCTCGCGGCCCACCAGATCACGCTGAACATGGCCAGCTTCACCTTCATGGTGCCGCTTGGCATGGCCTCAGCCGCGGCAGTCCGCGTCGGCCACGCCGTCGGGCGTCGCGATGCGGACGATGCCGGCCGGGCCGGGTGGACTGCCGTCGTCCTCGGCGTGCTCTTCATGGCCGTCTCGGCCACGGCGTTCCTGCTGCTCCCACGGATCCTGATGGGGCTCTTCACGACGGACCCCACCGTCATTGCCACCGGCGTCACGCTGTTGGCGGTGGCGGCGGCGTTTCAGCTGTTCGACGGCTTGCAGGGCGTGCTGACCGGCGCACTCCGCGGTTTGGGCGACACGCGCACCCCGATGCTCTGGAACCTGGTCGGCCATTGGGCGTTCGGTCTGCCGCTCGGCTACACGATCTGCTTCGTCTGGGCGAGGGGCGTGGTCGGGTTGTGGATCGGTCTGTCGGCCGGTCTCATCGTCGTGTCGCTCGTCCTGCTCACCGTTTGGCGGAAGCGGGTTGCACGCCTCCGTGCCGATCTGGCGTGATCCGATCGATCGCTCTTGGGTGTTGGGTAGGGCCCGAGGGTCGCCTGCCCTGCCGTCAGGGCGCAGGTCGACCGGCCTCGCCCAACACGAACCTTTCAATCGCCTGGGCGATGCCTCCCGCGTCGTTTGTGGCGGTCTCCGGCCATCCCAGCGCCTTCAATTCAGGCGACGCGTTCCCCATGACGACCGCGACGCCGGCGAACTCCAGCATCGTCCGGTCGTTCAGGTTGTCACCGACTGCCATCACGTCGTCGGCTTCGATCCCACGGCTGGCCGCAAGCTCGGCGAGCGTTCGACCCTTCGACCGCCCGGGCCCAAGCACGTCGAGCAGTGAGAAGTCTCGTTCCGGATACTCGGTCAATGTGTGTGAAAATTCGCCGGCCCTCGGCAGCGAGTCCAGCGACGCGGCCAGCTCTCGCATGGCGCGGACCCCGCCGGTGAACCCGATCTGCAGCGGGTCCAGTCCGAGCTCGGCGATCGCGTCGCCGAGCGAACCCGTCTCGGTGATCGATTCCCGGTGAAGCAGGTAGTAGCGCTGCCGATGCGGGTGGGTCCAGTCGACCCGTTCGCAGACGAACTGGTGTGCGTCGCTGCGGTCGAAGATTGCCGCGGCACCCTCGCGGACCTCGCGCGTGGTCTCCACGAGATAGCGCGCGGTGTCGGCCGGCAGCCCGTGGTGGGCCAAGGTGGTTCCCGTCCGGTTCTTGACCAATGCGCCGTTGTTGAGGATCAGCACCGTCCCGTCCGGCATCCGCGCGGCCAGATCCTTCGTGTGATGGAAGCTCCGGCCGGTGGCCACGGCGATCTGGAGCCCGCGGGCGGCTGCCTTCTCGAGTGCGTCTCGGTTGGGGTCGGACAACGTTCCATCGCTGTCCAGGAGCGTCCCGTCGAGGTCGACGGCGATCAGCGTGACGGGCATCGAGAATCGGTGCTCGGGCGAGCAAGGTGGCCGAAGGCAGTCAGACCGGCTCAGCTTCCGTAGCGGTCTTGCGCGGATAGTGTTCGACGACGTAGTCGTCCACCAACGAGCGGAACGCCTCGGCCAGCTCGGTGTAGCTGCCCTTGAGCGTCGTCGTGTGCCGGCCATCGATGTACACCGGACAGTGCGGCGCCTCGCCGGTTCCGGGCAGGCTGATGCCGATGTTGGCAGCCTTCGATTCGCCGGGGCCGTTGACCACGCAGCCCATGACTGCCAGGCGCATCGCCTCGACGCCGTCGTACTCCTTTCTCCACTCGGGCATCATCTCTCGGACGTAGGCCTGGATCCGCTCGGCCAACTCCTGAAACGTCGAGCTCGTGGTCCGCCCGCACCCGGGGCACGCTGTGACGCTCGGTGCGAACGAGCGGAGTCCCAGCGCCTGCAGCAACTCGCACGCCGCGACGACCTCGTCGGTCCGGTCGCCGCCGGGACGGGGCGTCAGCGATACGCGAATCGTGTCGCCGATTCCCTGATGAAGCAGGATCCCCATGGCCGTCGACGACCACACCATCCCCTTGATCCCCATCCCAGCCTCGGTGAGGCCGAGATGGAGCGGCTGCTCGGTCTGCCGGGCCAACTCCGTATAGATGGCGATCAAGTCGCGGGGCTGCGACACCTTGCACGAAATGACGATCTGATCCTGCTCGAGCCCTGCCGCGAGGGCGAGCTCGATCGACTGCAGCGCCGAGAGGACGATGCAGTCGTTGATGATCTCTTCTGACGTGCGCCCGCGGTCCTGGTCGGTGTTCTCTCGCATTTTCACCAGGACCAGGTCCTGGTCGAGCGAGCCGCCGTTCACGCCGATTCGGATCGGCGTTCCGTGGTCGCGGGCGATCTGGCAGATCGTCGTGAACTGTTCGTCCCGACGATTGCCGGTGCCGACGTTGCCGGGGTTGATCCGAAACTTGGCGAGTGTCCGCGCGCAGCCCGGATACCGCGCCAGCAACTGATGTCCGTTGTAGTGAAAGTCACCGACGAGCGGCACGTCGCAGCCCTCGTCGTCGAGACGCAGGCGGATCTCCGGGACCGCGGCGGCGGCCTCGGGCACATTCACCGTGATGCGCACCAACTCCGATCCCGCGCGCGCAAGCTCCGCGCACTGCGCCGCCGTCGCCGCCGCGTCGGCCGTGTCGGTCATCGTCATCGACTGCACGACGACCGGTGCGCCGCCGCCGATCTGCACGTCACCGACCCGGACGCCGACGGTACGGTGGAGCTTTGCGTCACCGCGTGGCACGAAATCGATGATATCACCGGGTCGCGAGTGTCCTTGCCGCCAGGGCCTGACCCAACGCTTCGGGTGCGTCGCGACCCCCGAGGGCCTGGAACCGCGGGGCGCGGCCGCCATCCAGCGTGCTCACGACCGCGTCCATCCGCAGCTCATCGCCTGCCACGACGGCGAAAGCCCCGATCGGCAGATGAAGACGCCCATCGAGCGCTCGTTGCTCGTGGTTTCGGTGTAGAGATAGGCAATCGACGACAGCCAGACGAAGATCGACAGGGCACCCGTCGTGCCGACGACGGGGAGGTGCCCGACCTCGGTCGTCTGCATGCCGATGATGAACGTGTGCACCAACGCGGCCGCGGCGAGCATCGTCGTCGCCGCGCGTCCGGCCCGGATGCTGCGTCTCCCAAAATGCCAGGCGTAGCCGACGGCTGCGGCGGCGTAGAGCAGCAGGGGTGCGATGTTCACGAAATCACTCCACTTCCCACTCTTCAGATGGCCGTGGGGTGTTCGAGCCGCCAGGGCGCGGCCGGCCTACTGCGACGCGGGCGCGTAGTAGCCTTGCTTCGTTCGGGCGGTCAGATTGTCTCTGGCCGTCTGCACGATCACACGGCGCCACTGGCCGTCGTGCAGTGGGTTCTTCGAGGTGTAGCCGATCGTGTACTGACTCGAGAGCTCGTCGGCGATCTGGCCGTAGATGCCGGTGAGTTCGTCGATCGAGTCGGGAAAGAATGCCCGCCCGCCCGTTTTCCGGGACAGTTGTCGGAGCACGAACTCCGCCTTCTGAAACCCTCGACTGCCGCGGTGTTCCCCCGTGCGCAGTCCGATCGCATAGATCGCCGTCTCGGACCGCTTGGCCAGTTCGAGGACCTCGTTGAATCCCACCAAGCTGGAGGTATCCTCGCCGTCGGAGAGCACGACGATCGACTGTCTCCGAATCTCGTCGGGTGTCCTCGCGCGGATCTTGCTCAGCTCCTTGAGCGAGATGTAGATGGCGTTGTGCAGCGACGTCGAACCGCCGGCCGCGGTCCGACGGATTGCTCGCTCGAGCCGGTCGCCCTCGTTGGTGAAGCCCTCGAGGATGTTGACGCGGCTATCGAAGTCGATGACCGACGCGAGATCTTGGGGCCGGAGCCTGTGGGCGAACCCGATCGCGGCTTCCTGGGCTGTCTGCATCCGACGCTCCATGCTGGCGCTCGTGTCGATGAGGAGCGCGAGCGCGATGGGGAGCTGGGAGCGCGTAAAGAAGCTGGGTTCTTGCTGAACCCCGTCCTCGAAGACGGCGAACTCGTCCAGGTCGAGATCGGTGATGTAACGACCGGTCGGGTCGGTGACCGTGACGTTCACCGACACGACGTCCACGCCGGATCTGAACGACGGGACCTGGCGCTGCGGCGCCTGGGTCTGGGCCCCGGTGGGGACGAGCCCGACCACGACACCAGCGGCAATGAGGAAGATGAGGCAGGCGCGCGTCGCCGCGCCCGAACCGGTTCGACGCGGCGAGGTCGCCGGTATCACGGCGCGACCCCCGCGGATCGGCCTCGCGCCGTCCAGTCAGGGCGCGTCGTCGACACGACGATCTCGTCAGGAGGCACGAGCATTTCCGGGCGCGCGTACACCAGCAGGTACTGCGAGAGCAGTTCGTCCGCGAGCCGCTCCATCGCTTCTCGGAACATCTGGCCGCGCAGCAGATCGATGCGGCGCCCGCCGGTTTCGCTGGTGCCGCGGTCGAGCACGATGTCGCGGTATCGCGACTCCGTACCCATCGAGGGGCTGCTCGAGGTCATTGCGACCGCGTGGAACGTCGCGCCGACCTCCTGGATGATCCGCAGTACCGGCTGGTAGGCCCGGTTGCTGTACTCGACGCCCATCGTCGTCACCGCCACCATGACCGGCCGCGCCACCTCGCGCCGCTGCAGCCCTTCGCCGGCGTTGTAGATCGCATCCAACAGGAGGGCACCGCTGCCCGGGCGTGGGAAGACCTTGCCGATCGCCTGCTGCAGTTCGATGACGCTCCGCGTGTAGTCTTCGACGATCGTCGGCCGGTCCCCGAACGTGATGACCGCAACCTCGTGGTCGCCTCCGATCCGTTGGGTAAACTCGCCCAGGCCGTCGCGCATGTCGCGCAGATACTGCGCGGACGCAGCACTGTTGTCGACGAGCAGGGCCACGTGCATCGGTTCGGTCGCCGGCTGCACGCGCAGCACCTCGCGCAGCACGCCGTCCTCTCGCAGGACGAAGTCATCGACTGTGAGACCGGTCACCGGGCGGTCATCGTCGTCGAGCACACTGACGTACATCTGCAGTTCTTGCGCCTGCGCCGCGACGGTGGGCGCAGCGCCAACGATGCCGAACATCACGAATAAGCTGAGCGCGACGAGCCGGTAGGCGTCGGCGAAACGGCAGGTGATGAGGCTTCTCATGAGCGGTCTCGAGTCACTTCGACAGCGCGATCCACTTGGGGCTATCCAGGCAGTATAGGCCCCGAGGTTTCGGCAGGTCAAGGTCGAGGAACGCGCGAAACTCATTGGAAATGAAGAAGTTGTCGCGATCGCTCGGGCGCGTCTGGCCTCCGGCCGTTTCTTGACACCCCCTGGGGTGCATGCTATAAAAAGCGGGTTTTGCTCGGCGTGGCATTCGCGTTCTAGTCAGGCCAACCTAAACCGCGTTCGAGTTCCCAGTGTGCCAGCGGGTCGCGTGGAACTCCATAGTTCATACGATGGTTGACGCTCGGTCGACTGGGGTCGACTGAGAGGCGTCGCGGTCAGACGTCGGTGTCGGCATCGTCATCGGCACTGTTCAGGGCAGCATGCTCGAAGCCTACGTCCCAATTCTCATCTTCGTGTTCGTCGCGACCGGGTTCGCGATCTTCACGCTCATCATGTCCGGCCTGTTGCACCCCGAGCGGTACAACAAGGTCAAGCTCGAGCCCTACGAGTGCGGCATCGAGCCGGAGACCGATGCGCGCGATCGCTACAGCATCCGCTACTACCTGGTGGCGATGCTGTTCGTGATTTTCGACGTGGAGACGGTCTTCATGTTCCCGTGGGCCGTGATCATGGATGAGTTGGCTCTGTTCGGGCTGATCGAGATGATCGTGTTCCTCTTCATCCTGGTCGTCGGCTACGTCTATGCCTGGCGCAAGGGCGCGCTCGAGTGGGCGTAGTGGCCGGGATGACAGACGCGCCATGACCGACGACCCGAAGCCCGGCGCGCCGGACCAGCCACCCTCGAAGCCTGAGGAGGCGGCCCCCGCAGCGGAGCCCAACGAGGCCGCGGCGAAGCCCGCCGAAGTCGCTCCGGCCCAGCCAGACACGCCCGCGCCTCCAGCTCCGGCGCCCGCGCCCCCGGCCGCTGCTGCGGCTCCGGCAAAGCCGAAGCCAGCGCCCAAGGCGCCTCCGGAAGCCCCGAAGGGGCCCAGCGATCCATCGCCACCAGACGACGTTGCCGAGCCCGCGTTCCTGGCGAGTCTCCGGGCGGCGCACGGTGACGCCATCCGTCAGGTGAGCTACTGGGTGGGTGACTGGACCGTCATCATCGAGGCCTCGGCGCTGCTGGATGTCGCCCGAACGCTGCGCGACGCGCCCGACGCGGCGTTCGACTACTGCTCCGATGTCACGGCCACCGACTGGCCGCCGCGGGCAAAGCGCTTCGACGTTATCTACTGTCTCTATTCCACCCGGCTGCGGCATCGGATCAGGGTCAAGGTGCAGGCTGACTCGACCGAGGCAGTGCCGTCGGTGACCGGCCTATGGCCAGCGGCGAACTGGCTGGAGCGCGAGGTGTACGACATGTTCGGCGTGAACATCGTCGGCCATCCGGATCGCCGCCGCCTGTTGATGCCGGACGAATGGCAGGGCTATCCCCAGCGGAAGGACTATCCGCTCGAGGGCCCCGGGGAACTCCTGATGGAGAACCCGGAGGAGTGGCTGCGCTTGCGGAACCTCCGCGATGAGGCGGAGATCGAATAGAGCGGCGGATGATGTCTGGCAACGAGACCACCACGATGAAGGTCGAGACGCCGAGTCCGATGTTCGACACGACCGAAATGGTGTTGAACATGGGGCCGCAGCATCCCAGCACGCACGGCGTGCTCCGGATCGTGCTCAAGCTCGATGGCGAGCGGGTGCTCGATGCCGACGTCGTCGTCGGCTACCTGCACCGAGGGATCGAGAAGCTCTCCGAGAATCGGGACTGGACGCAGATCATCCTACTGACCGATCGGATGGACTACGTGGCCGCGGCCTCGACGAATCTCGGCTACTGCGAAACCGTCGAGAAGTTGATGTCGGTCGAGGTGCCGCGGCGTGCCCGCTACATCAGGACGATCCTGAACGAGCTACAGCGGATTGGCAGCCACTGCCTCTGGCTGGGCACGCACGCCATGGACATCGGGGCCATGACGGTTTTCCTGTACGCCTTCCGCGAGCGCGAGCTGATTCTCGACCTGTTCGAGGAGTACTGTGGCGCGCGGCTGACCTACAACTCGATGAGGGTCGGTGGACTTCCGCTCGACATCCCGCCCGGGTGGGACAAGAAGGTCAATGAGTTCTGCGACATCATGGACTCGAAGCTCACCGAGTACGAGACCCTGCTGACGCACAACCGGATCTGGCTTGAGCGCACGAAGGATATCGGCGTCATCGATGGACCGGAGGCGATCGCCCTCGGCCTGTGCGGCCCGACGCTGCGCGGCTCTGGGGTCGCCAGGGACGTTCGCAAGGACGAGCCCTACGCCGCATATGACGAGTTCGACTTCGATGTGCCGATCGGAACTCGCGGCGACACCTACGATCGCTACCTCGTGCGCATCGAGGAGTTCCGGCAGTCGCTGCGGATCATCCGTCAGGCCGTGGACGGCATCCCCGAGGGGCCGATCGTCGGCAAGGTGCCACGGCTGATCAAGCCGCCGGCAGGGGAGACCTATCACGCGGTCGAGTCGCCCAAAGGCGAGATCGGGTTCTTCATCGCCAGCGACGGCCGGTCGACGAATCCCTATCGATTCCGGGTTCGGCCGCCGTCGTTTTGCAATCTCCAAGGGCTGCCGCGCCTCGTCCGCGGCCACATGGTCGCTGACGTCGTGGCCTTGATCGGGTCGATCGACATCGTCCTGGGAGAGGTGGACCGCTAGCCCATGGTCGACGCGATCGTCATTCCGCTGCTCAAGATTGTCATCCTGCTGAACGCGGTACTGGTGGCCGTCAGCTACCTGGTGCTGCTCGAGCGCAAGGTGATCGCGTTCGTCCAGTCGCGCCTGGGCCCGATGCGAGTCGGTCCGCACGGCATCTTGCAGCCGATCGCCGACGCCGTGAAGCTGATGACCAAAGAGGACATCACGCCCGCGCGCGCCGATCGTTGGGTCTTCACGGCGGCGCCGATCATGGTGATGGTGCCCGCGTTGATCGTGTTCGCGGTCATTCCGTTCGGCCCCGAGGTCGAGCTGTTCGGCCGCTCGGTGCCCCTCTACATCACCGACATCAACATCGGGCTGCTCTACATCGTGTCGGTCGCCTCGCTCGGCGTGTACGGCATCATCCTGGGCGGGTGGGCTTCGAATTCTAAGTATCCGCTGCTGTCCAGCCTGCGCGCGTCCGCTCAGCTCATCAGCTACGAAGTCGCCGTGACGATGACGCTGGTCAGCATGATTCTGATGGCCGGCACGCTGAGCATGGTCGGGATCGTCGAATCGCAGCGCGATGCCAGCCTCTGGTTCATCTTCGCCCAGCCGGTCGCCTTCGCCATCTTCTTCATCGGCGGGCTTGCCGAAACGAATCGCGCGCCGTTCGACATGCCGGAGGCCGAGCAGGAGCTGACCGGCGGCTTCCACACGGAGTACAGCGGCATGCGATTCGCGCTGTTCTTCCTGGCCGAGTACGCCAACATGATCGTCATCTCGTCGGTGGCGACGACGTTGTTTCTCGGCGGCTACCTCCGACCGTTTCCAGGAGTCGAAGGGCTAGCATTCCTTGACCTTATTCCGGCCTGGAGCTGGTTCGTCCTCAAGACGTTCGTCTTTCTCTACGTCTTCCTCTGGATCCGGGCGACGCTCCCGCGCTACCGCTACGACCAGCTGATGCGGTTGGGCTGGAAGGTGTTGATCCCGATCGCGATCGGCAACGTGGTCGTGACCGGCGTGGCGAAGGTGCTGCTCTAGGCGGGCGACGATATGGCTGAAGCAATCGTCTTCTACGGCCTGGCCGCGCTGATTCTCGGGTTTGCGGTGCTGGTCATCAGCACTCGCAACACCGTGCACAGCGCGCTGTACCTGGTCGTGAATTTCCTGCTGGTGGCGATGCTGTACGTGATGCTCGGCGCGGAGTTTCTTGCGGCGATTCAGGTCCTGGTCTATGCCGGCGGCATCGTCGTCCTGTATCTGTTCGTGGTCATGCTCGTGAACCTCAAGCGTCCACCCGAGACGCATCAGGATCCGCGCCGCCAGACTCGATTGGGCCTGGCGCTCGCCAGTGCCCTGCTCGCCGAACTGGCGGCCATCATCGTGTACAGCGCGACGGGTGAGTCGGCGCCCGCCGCGACGGCTGCGGCCGCCGCCGGGGCGGACATAGCCGGAGGCAACGTCGAGCAGATCGGCATGCTGCTCTATACCAACTATCTGATTCCGTTCGAGGTCGCGTCGATGCTGCTACTCGTCGCGATGATCGGCGCCATCGTGCTGGCGAAGCGGGAGTTGTAGAGGAACACGACGCCGTGCTCGAGATCACCCCCACGCACTACCTGGTCCTGTCGGCGGGGCTGTTCATGATCGGCGTCATCGGCGTGATGGTGCGTCGGAATATCATCATCATCTTCATGTCGATCGAGCTGATGTTGAACGCCGTCAACGTGAACCTGGCGGCTTTCTCGCAGCAGTGGCAACACGTGACGGGGCAAGTGTTCGCCGTCTTCGTGATCGCCGTGGCCGCTGCGGAGGCGGCGGTCGGGCTGGGAATCATTCTGGCCTTCTATCGCAACAAGGAGACGGTGAACATCGACGAGATGAACGTGATGCGCTGGTAGCGCCACGTCACCCCGACGATTCGACTGCTATGGACGTCATCTGGCTCATCCCCTTGCTGCCCGGCATCGGTGCCGCGGTGAACGGCCTGCTCGGGATCCGATTCTTCTCGAAGGTCCAGACCGCGGTCGTCGGGTGCGGATCGATGGGGCTGGCCGCACTGCTGTCGGTGTACGCGTTCGTGCAGTTGCTCGGTTCGGAGAGCCGCGTGCACGACGTCGTGGTGGCCACGTGGATTCCGCCGATCGCGCTGGAGACGGTCGACGGGATCGGTGCGTTCGCCGCGGACTGGGCGTTCCGGCTGGATCCCCTGTCGGGGATGATGATCCTCGTCGTGAGCGGCATCGGCCTGCTGATCCACATCTACTCGACGTCGTACATGCTCAGCGAGTCTGACGCGGGATATGCGCGGTTCTTCTGCTACCTCAACCTGTTCTGCTTCTTCATGCTGACGTTGGTGCTGGGCGCGAACCTGCTCGTCATGTTCGTCGGATGGGAGGGCGTCGGTCTCTGCTCGTATCTGTTGATCGGGTTCTGGTACGAGAAACAGAGCGCGTCCGATGCCGGCAAGAAGGCCTTCCTTGTCAACCGGATCGGCGACTGGGGCTTCGTGCTCGGCATCTTCCTGATCTTCTTCACCTTCGGGTCGCTCGATTTCCGGGAGGTGGCGGCCGGCGCGGCGGCGATGCCGATCGAAGCCGCCGAGTTCGGCGTGATCTCGCTCATCTGCCTGTTCCTGTTCGTGGGCGCGGTCGGCAAGAGCGCGCAGATTCCACTGTATGTCTGGTTGCCCGATGCGATGGAAGGGCCGACGCCGGTGTCGGCGCTCATCCACGCGGCAACGATGGTGACCGCTGGCGTCTACATGGTCTGCCGCAACGCCGTCCTGTTCACGCATGCCCCGATGGTGATGACCATCGTGGCGGTCATCGGGGGGCTGACCGCGCTGATGGCGGCCTCGATCGGCCTGACGCAGACCGATATCAAGCGGGTGCTCGCGTACTCGACGGTCTCGCAGCTCGGCTACATGTTCCTGGCCACCGGCGTCGGCGCGTTCGGGGCGGGCGCCTTCCACCTGATGACCCATGCGTTCTTCAAGGCGCTGCTGTTCCTTGGGAGCGGTTCGGTCATTCACGCCATGAACGAAGAGCAGGACATGCGACGGATGGGCGGTCTGAAGACTTTCATGCCCGTGACGTTCGTCACCATGCTGGTCGGCACGCTCGCCATTGCCGGGATTCCGCCGTTGGCGGGCTTCTTCAGCAAGGACGAGATTCTCTTCCGGACCTTCCTGCACAACCGGGCGTTGTGGATTCTGGCCGTGGCGACTGCCGGCATGACCGCGTTCTACATGTTCCGGCTGATGGCCATGACCTTCTACGGCGACTATCGCGGCCCCGCCTGGGAGAACGCGGAAGGCGACGACCACGGCGGGCATGACGAGAATGGTGGGCATGGCGCCTGGCACGGCCCGCATGAATCACCGCCGCCGATGACCGGCCCGCTGATGGCCCTGGCGGTCGGCGCGATCGTGGCGGGGTTCGTCGGCATCCCGGCCGCGCTCGGCGGGAGCAACGCGATCGAGCATTTCCTCGAGCCGAGCTTCGTGGCCGAAGCTCACGTCGAGGGTGGGGAAGTCGCCGCAGGCGAAGCCGCGGAGGAGGTCCACGAGATCTCGCATGCCGCGGAGCTGGGTCTCATGGCGTTGTCGATTCTTGTGGCGCTCGGCGGCATCGGGCTGGCGTATCGGCTCTACATTGCGCGCCCCGAGTTGGCCGAAGCATGGCGCGCGCGGTGGGCAGGTGTGCACCGGGTGCTGCTCAACAAGTACTACGTGGACGAGTTGTACCAGAGCACGGTCGTGCGGGGCACGATGTCGGGCGGCCGCGGGCTCTGGCGCTTCGATGGCCGGGTCGTGGATGGGGCGGTGAACGGCGCTGGCTGGCTGACGATCGTGTCGTCCTGGTGCTCGCAGTTGTTCGACCGCTATGCGGTCGATGGCGCGGTGAATCTAATCGGCTGGTCGGCGTCGGAGTCCAGCTTCAGCCTGCGGCGAATTCAGACGGGGCTGATTCAGAACTACGCGCTCGTCATGCTGCTCGGTGTGTTCGTGTTCGTGAGTATCTATCTGTTGGTTCAATGACAGGGGCGCGAGCTGGCTGGCTTGACGCGAGCCGGCGCCTCCACGTGGTCGCTTTATGAGTAACGTTGCTGATTTTCCTCTGCTGTCACTGATTCTGTTCACGCCGCTGGCCGGTGCCGTCCTTCTGCTCTTCGTGAACCGCCGGAGCGAGGATGCCATCCGGTGGATCGCGAATGTCGTGGCAGGCATCGGCTTCCTCGTCTCGCTGCCGCTCTGGTTCTGGTTCGAGCCTCAGGGTGCGCAGTGGCAGTTCGTGGAGCGTCTCGAGTGGATTCCGTCGGTCGGGGCGGAGTATTCGCTCGGTGTGGACGGCTTCAGCGCGCTGCTCGTGCTGCTCACGACGATGATGGGGTCGATCGCGATCTTGTCGTCGTGGACGGCCATCACGGAGCGCGTGAAGGAGTACTACATCTTCCTTCTGGTGCTTCAGGCCGGCATGATCGGCGCCTTCGTGGCGCTCGACTTCCTGCTGTTCTTCCTCTTCTGGGAGGTCATGCTGGTGCCGATGTACTTCCTCATCGGGATCTGGGGAAGCGACCGTCGGCTGTACAGCGCGATCAAGTTCTTTCTGTATACCCTGGTCGGCAGCGTCGTGATGCTGCTCGGGATTCTCGCGATCTACTTCGAGCATCACGCGATGACGGGGATCTACAGCTTCGACGTCACGCGTTTTCACGAGTTGAGCCTGCCGGTCGGCCTCCAGTGGTGGGTGTTCCTCGCCTTCTTCCTGGGCTTCGCCATCAAGGTGCCGATGTTCCCGTTCCACACCTGGCTGCCCGATGCGCACACCGACGCGCCCACAGCCGGGTCGGTCATTCTGGCGGCCGTGCTCTTGAAGATGGGCACTTACGGCTTCATCCGGTTCAGCCTGCCGATTCTGCCCGAGGCGACGATCGAATTCGTCCCGATGATGATCTGGCTGTCGATCATCGGCGTCATCTACGGCGCGCTGGTGGCGCTGGCGCAGCGCGACTGGAAGCGGCTGGTCGCCTACTCGTCGGTGAGCCACATGGCGATGTTGATGCTGGGGATGTTCTCGCTCAACCCGGTCGGCATCATGGGTAGCATCGTCCAGCAGATCAACCACGGGATCTCGACGGGCGGGCTGTTCTTGGTTGTCGGCATCGTCTACGAGCGGCGGCATACCCGCGAGATCTCCGAGTACGGCGGCCTGTCGAAGATCATGCCGGTGTACGCGGTGGTCTTCCTGATCATGATGATGTCGTCGATCGGTCTGCCGACGTTGAACGGCTTCATCGGCGAGATTCTGATTCTGCAGGGCGTGTTCGTCGTGAACAAGATGTGGGCAGCCGTGGCCGCTAGCGGTATCGTGCTGGGTGCGGCCTACATGCTCTGGCTGTACCAGCGCACTATGTTCGGCAACGTCGACAATCCGAAGAACGAGTCATTGCCCGACTTGAACATGCGCGAACTGGCGACCTTCGTGCCGCTGATCGTGCTCGCGGTCTGGATCGGGCTCTACCCGTCGCCGGTCCTGCGCCGGCTCGATTCATCGGTCATGCACGTCGTCTCGCGCGTCAACGCGGCCTACGCGCCACTGAATGCTGATGGTGGCGCCGGTGCCAGCGCAGCGGCCGACGAGGACGAGATCGTCGCGGGAGGGCAGTAGTCGATGCCAGCTGGGTTTTCGGCGGCGGACTTCTACAACATCCTGCCCGAGTTGGTCCTGACGGGCGGCGCGCTGCTCGTCTTGATCGTCGACGTCCTGACGGCGCGACAGCAGCGGGGGCTACTGGCCTGGGTGACGCTGGGCGTCCTCGTGGCGACGCTCCTGGCACTCTTGCCGTTCAGCGATGTCAACACCGTCGCGTCGCGGGGACTCCTGGCGATCGACGGGTTCGCGTTCTTCTTCAAGCTCGTCTTCCTTCTGACGGCGCTGGTCACGGTGCTGATGTCGTCCTCGTACATCGAAGTCGAGGGGCTGCGAGCGGGTGAGTATTACTTTCTGATTCTGTGCGCGACGCTCGGCATGATGTTCATGGCGAGCGGCATCGACCTCATCACGATTTTCATCGGCCTCGAGACGATGGCCGTCGCGTTCTACATCCTCGCCGGGTTCCTCAAGCCGAATCGCCGGTCCAACGAAGCCGCCGTCAAGTACTTCCTGCTGGGGGCGTTCTCGCTGGGCCTCCTGCTGTACGGCATGTCGATCCTGTACGGTCTGTCGGGCACGACGAACGTGCGGGAGCTGGCCACCGTGCTGGCGAGCCAGGAGCGCAACGCCCTGCTCATCGTCGGGCTGGTGATGGTCGTGGCCGGCATCGGCTTCAAGATCGCGGCAGTGCCGTTCCACATGTGGGCGCCGGACGTCTACGAGGGTGCGCCGACTCCGGTCACGGCGTTCCTCTCGGTCGGGTCGAAGGCGGCATCGTTCGCGATGTTGCTGCGGCTCTTCATGGAAGGGCTGCCGTTTCTCGCCGACATGTGGCAGCCGATGTTCTGGGTGCTCGCCGTCATGAGCATGACGGTCGGCAACCTGGCCGCGCTGACGCAGAGCAACATCAAGCGGATGCTGGCGTACTCGTCGATCGCCCATGCTGGCTACCTCCTCATCGGGGTCGTGGCCAATTCGTCGCGGGGCGTTACGGCGATGATGATCTACCTGCTGTTGTACGTGTTCATGCAGCTCGGTGCGTTCGCCGTGGTGGTCATGCTCAGGCGCCAGGACGTCGCGGGTGACGAGCTGAAGGACCTGAGCGGGCTGTACTTCCGCTACCCGACGGCTGCCGTCGCGATGCTGTTCTTCATGCTGTCGCTGGGCGGACTCCCGCCGACGGCCGGCTTCATGGGCAAGTTCTGGCTGTTCAGCGCGGCGATCGAGTCCGGGTTCATCTGGCTGGCCGTGATCGGCGTGCTCAACAGCGCCGTGTCGCTCTACTACTACATCCGCGTCGTCGTCTTCATGTGGATGAAGGAGGAGGCCCTGGGATCGCCGATCGTCGCCAGCCCGTCCATGGCCGTGGCGCTGACGGTCGCGCTGGCTGGTGCGGTGGTGTTCGGCGTGTATCCGCGCCCGCTGTTCGAGTTGGCTCAAGAGTCCGCGCAATCGATCGGTGGCGTCGCGGCCGCCGTGAGCGCGCTCTCCTTCTGACGGATCCTGGCGGTCGCGACCGTCGTTACTCGGGTTCCAGTGCATGTGGCGCCTCGGAGCATCCCGCGGGCGAACGTTCCGGACGATCGGCGCGTTGAGCGCCGTGGGGATAGCGTTTGTCCTGGCGGTGGTCATGGGCGCCGGCGCCGGCTATCTGCTGGACCGCTGGCTCGGGTCATCCCCTTGGGCCTTCATCCTGTTCTTCTTCATCGGCGTGACCGCCGGGATCCTCAACGTGGTCAGGGCCTCTGCCGCGTATCTGCGCGATGACCAGGGAATCCGATCCGGCGCTGCGAAGGATTGAGCGCAATTCCGCCATCGCCTGCTGTGTGCTCGTCGTCGTGGCGTGGAGCGCGTCAGGCCGGGTGGCGCCTGCGGTCGGCGTGTTGGCTGGAGGTGGTCTGGCCGCGCTGAGCTACTGGGTCATCAAGACGGGGGCCGACCGGTTCGCTGCGCCGACCGGGGCCCCGCGTGCGCCCATGGCCTGGAGCGTGCTCAAGATCGTCGTCCGGTACGCTTTACTCGCCGGAATTGCGTACGTTATGATTGCTCGTTTGCGCCTGCACCCACTGGGCCTAGTGGCGGGGGTGTCGGCCGTCGTGGTCGGTGTGGCCGCCGAGGGCCTGCGGGCGGTGTTCGAGCGCCCTGGCGGATCGTAGCCGCTCTCACCGAGACTCCGGGCCCCTGAAGTTCGTCGAATGGAACAACTCGAACATCCCCTGTGGATCGTCGACACCGTCAACGAGGTGTTTGGGCCGCCCGTTGCCGGGCTGCTCGGCCTGCTGGGCTTCGACCTCAGTCACGCCGAACACGTCATTCCGAACTATCTGGTCATTGCGACGCTGATCGTGCTCGCCGTGACGGTGGGTTGCGCGCTCATGCGGTCGCGGCTGAGCGTCGAGGACCCCGGACCGGTACAGCTCGTGCTCGAGGATGGCCTGACCGGGCTGTACGGACTGCTCGAAGACACGATCGGGCCCAAGGGGCGGCGGTATGCGACGCTGATTGGCTCGGTCGGCGTCTTCATTCTTCTGTGTAATCTGGCCGGGCTCGTGCCCGGCCTCATGGCGCCGACGAGCAACATCAACGTGACGCTCGGGTGCGCGATCACCGTCTGGGTGTACTACCACTTCCAAGGCTTCAAGGAGCAGGGCGTCGTGGCGTACATCAAGCACTTCGCGGCGCCGCCCGGCGCGCCGATCTGGATTGCGCCCATCTATTTTCCAATCGAGATCATCAGCCACTTTTCCCGGGTGCTGTCGCTCTCGGTGCGTCTGTTCGGCAACGTGTTCGGCGAAGAGTTGGTGATCCTGATCTTGTTCAGTATCGTGCCGTTCCTGGTGCCCTTGCCCATGATGATGCTCGGCATCATCACGGGAAGCCTGCAGGCGTTCATCTTCGTCATGCTGACGATGATCTACCTGCAGGGCGCCGTGACCGTCGACCATGACCATGACGAGGCTCATGACCATGACGACGGTTATGGGCATCATGAAGCGGGGCACGATAGGCAGGCGGCAGCCGTGGCAGTGTGAGCACGCGGGCCAGCGGACAAGGTTTGAGCGACGGTCGATGTCATTATTTCGATGTCAGGAGGCAGTGGTCGTGAGTAGACGTGCAGTGTGGATGGTGATGATTGGGGTGGTAGTTCTCGGGTTCGCTTCGCCGTTGTACGCGCAGGAGGCGGCGGGTGGGGCCGACGGCCAGCTCGTGAAGTGGTCCATTATCGTCGCGGGTTTCTCGCTGGCGTTCGCGGCAGCGTTCGGCGCGATCGCGCAGGGGATGGGCCTCAGCGCGGCGGCGAACGGGATCGCGCGCAACCCGTCGGCGGCAGCCGATATCCGGTTCTCGCTGATCTTGGGCCTCGTGTTGATCGAGTCGCTGGTCATTTACGTGCTGCTCATCGCGCTGATTCTGTTCTTCGTGCAGCCGTTCGGCGCATAGCTTCCGAGGCGCCGGGCAGGTTGCGCGACCAACCTGTCCGGCGCACCAATGCCGCTGAAGATCGCTCCAATCGAAGGGCTGCTCCTGCTCGTAGCCCTGCTCTGGGGCAGTAACTTCAGCGTCATCAAGGCCGCGCTCGACGAGTTTCCGCCCTATCCTTTCAACGCGCTTCGGCTCGCGCTGGCGTGCGCGATTTTCCTGACGCTCCTCGGAACATCATCGGCGTCGGTCCCGCCTCGCCGCGATTGGCCGGCCCTCGCCGGGCTTGGCGTCATCGGGCATTTCCTCTACCAGGTGTGCTTCATGGAGGGCGTGTCCCGCACGAGCGCCGCCAACAGTTCGATCATTCTTGGGGCGACCCCCATCGTGGTGGCCCTGGTGATCTGGGGTGCCGATCGGCGGCCACCGTCGCTGGCGCATTGGCTGGGGATCGGCCTGTCACTGTTCGGCGTCTACCTGGTCGTCGGCCGTGGAGCCAGGGTGGGCGCGGCGTCGATGACCGGCGACCTCCTGATGATGGGCGCGGCGACTTGCTGGGGTGCCTATACCGTCGCGGCCCGGTCGGTGCTACGACGGCATTCGCCGCTTGCGGTGACCTCCTGGACGATGGCGGTGGGCACCGCACTCTTCATTCCGTTCGGTGTTCCTGGCCTCCTGGCGCTCGAGTGGCGAGTCATCAGCCTCGGCGCCTGGGTCGGGCTCGTGTACTCGGCGATCTTCGCCCTGTGCGTCGCCTATCTCATCTGGTACACCGCCGTGCAACGGATCGGAAGTGCCCGCACATCCGTCTATTCGAATATGGTGCCTGTGACAGCCATGATTGTGGCGTTCCTCTGGTTGGGCGAGCCGATTAGCGGAGCCCAGATCGCCGGCGCTGTCAGCATTCTGGGTGGCGTGACGCTCACGCGGATGAAGCGGTCCGGTATCGAGCCGGAGATTAACGCTGGCGCGTGAGGCCTGCCCGGGCCGGTGTCGCGCCCCGGGGTGACGGCTCGGCTGAGGTAGAGTGGGCGGGGGGCGGTCGCATCGCCCGCACTCGGTAGACATGTTGAAACGGATACTCGACGACCGACAGGAGGCCCTCCTCAAGGAGCAGCGCGCCTGCCTGAGTGATCTGCGCGTCGCGCTCGCCCGCTTCGACGCGAAGGCGGATCACCAGTCGACGCTCGACCGGTCCATCCGGCAGCTCGACGAGTTCTTCTTGCTGGTCGTCATCGGCGAGTTCAACGCGGGCAAGAGCGCCTTCATCAATGCGCTGCTGGGCGAGTCGATCCTGCGTGAGGGAGTGACCCCGACGACGGCGCAGGTCAACGTGCTGCGTTACGGGGACGCCGCCGGGCGCGAGGTCGTGGAGGAGCAGCTGGAGGTGCTGACCGCGCCGATCGATCTGCTCCGCGACATTCACATCGTCGACACGCCGGGCACCAACGCCATCAACCGCGAGCACGAACGGATTACCGCCGACTTCGTGCCGCGGTCGGACCTGGTGTTGTTTATCACGTCGGTCGACCGTCCGTTTACCGAGAGCGAGCGAGCGTTTCTGGAACGCACGCGCGATTGGGGCAAGAAGATCGTCGTCGTGCTCAACAAGGTCGACATTCTCGACGCCGGGCAGGAAGTCGAAGAGGTCCGTGAGTTCGTCGCCAAGAGCGCGCAGCAACTCCTCGGGCTGACGCCGGAGATCTTCCCGGTGAGCGCGCGGCTGGCCATGAAAGCCAAGCAAGGCGACAGCTCGCTCTGGGAGGCGAGTGGGTTCGCGGCGCTCGAGCGGTACGTGCAGGATACGCTCGACGAAGGTGGCCGCGTCCGGCTGAAGCTGCTCAACCCACTCGGCGTCGGGCTGCATCTGTGCGGCGTGTACCTGGCCGAGACGCGCACCCAGATCGACGTCCTGAAACAGGACTTCGGCATGTTGGAGGACGTCGACCGCCAACTCGCGCTCTACGAGGAGGACATGGAGCGTGAGTTCCGCCTGCGGCTGGCGGACCTCGGAAAGATTCTGGTGGAAATGGAGCGGCGTGGGCATCACTACTTCGACGACCTGATGCGCCTGTCGCGGGTCGTGGAGCTGCTGAACACGTCACTGATTCAACGGGGGTTCGAACGGCACGTCGTGGCCGACGTGCCGCAGCAGATCGAGCGGCGGGTCAGCCAGCTCATCGACTGGCTGGTGGAGAGCGATTTCCGCCAATGGCAGGCCGTGCGAAGCCATCTGTCACATCGGCAGCAGGAGTATCGCGATCGGATCGTGGGCGACGACGAGACGAGTGGCTTCCGCTACGACCGAGAGCAACTGGTCGAAACGGTCGGTCGAGATGTCCAGCGGGTCGTGGAAACCTACGATCGCACGCGGGAAGCGAAGCAGATCGCCAACGGGGCACGTGGTGCCGTGGCGGCGGTGGCCGCCGTGGAGGCCGGGGCGCTGGGCCTCGGCACGCTCGTGGCGTTGCTGACCACGTCGCTCGCGGTCGATCTGTCTGGCATCGCCGTGGCCGGCGCGCTGGCCGTGGTGGGACTCTTCATCGTGCCGGCGCGTCGCCGGCGAGCGAAGCGCGAAATGGCCGAGAAGGTGGTCGAGATGCGCGATTCACTGGAGACTGCGCTCAGGAGCCAGTTCGAGTCGGAGTTGGCCCGCAGTGTCTCGCGGATTCGGGAGGGGATCGCCCCCTACGGACGATTCGTGCGGGCTGAGCGCGCCAAGCTCGATGGGTCGCAGACAGACTTCGAACGGCTCCACCTGGAGCTGGAGCGACTGAAGTCGAAGGTCGATCAACTGTAGCACCCAGCAGGAGAGGCCGGCCTGGCTCGAATAGTTGGGAGGAACGGCACCGGCGGGCGCCAACTCGGTCGGCGCCGCCCTCCCGGTCATCCTGCAACCTCAGATGGGCTGAGACAGTAACAGAATGACGCTGGTTCGTAGGACGCGGCTCTTCGAACCGCGGTGCGTTCGATTCGGCCGAACGGTGATCTGCTTCACTCCCGCCGCCGCGGTTCAGCGGATGCCGCTCAGGCCGTCGCGATCCTTGACCCGGATCCTGCGCCGGTCCGTCTCGATCAGCTGCTGCTGGCGGAAGTCCTTCAGGACGAAGTTGACCGTTTCCCGCGTCAGGCCGACGAGATTTGCGATATCGCGCTGGCTGAGACGAAGTGGAATGACCACTCCCTGTGCGTCGCTGATGCTGTGCTGTTCGGCCAGGTCGAGCAGCGTATGGGCGACCCGCGCGTGGGCGCTCTTGTACAGCAGTTCCTCGACCCGGTTGCGGAAGGTGCGGAGTCGAAATCCCATGAGCTTCGTGACCTGGTAGCCCAGCTCCGGGCACTCGCGCATTATGCGCAGGAACAGCGCGCGATCGATAGCGCAGACCACCGCGTCCTCGTACGCTTCCGCCAGATGATCACGCGGGTGGTCGTCGACCACGGCCAACTCCCCGAAGACGTCACCCGGATAGAGGAAAGCCAGAATAATCTCGCGCCCGTCCGGGCCGACCGCTGCGATCTTCACGCACCGGCTTTCAGCAGATACAACCGATCGCTGGGGTCGCCGGGGAGGTAGATGCGCTCCCGACGCCTGATCTCCGACATCTGTGACGCGTGCTCGAGCGTCGCCTTCTGGGCGCCGTTGAGGACGTCCAGAAGCCGCAATCGCTGCAGATACCAGAGCTTGAAATGGTTGGCCATGGTCGAATCCCGCCAGCGGGATCTCAAGAGGTTGGACGCTGGCTGGCCCCGGCGGGATTCTTACTGCGTGGGACAGGGCGCGCACTGCGCGCCTCGCGGCGTGCGGAGTGGGGCTCTCGGGGTCCCCGCGGCGTTCAGTAGCGGGCGACGTCTTGGATGGCGTGCAGGATGTCGGCTGTCTGTGGCAGGGTGGCTTCTTCGAGGACCGGGTGGTAGCCGACGGGGCAGTCGAGCGCGCCTACGCGCTTCACCGGGGCATCGAGCTGACCGAACAACTCGTCGGCGATGCGTGCCGCCAGTTCCGCCCCGAAGCCGCAGGTGAGCTGATCTTCGTGCGCGACGATCACGCGGTTGGTCCGCGCCACGGCGGCCACGATACCTTCCCAGTCGTACGGCGCGATCGTGCGGAGGTCGAGTATAGAGGTCTCGATGCCGGCCTTCGCAGCCTGCTGTGCCGCGACTAGCGACCGCTGCACCAGCGCGCCCCACGTGATGATCACGACGTCGTCGCCAGGACGACGGAGCGAGGAGCGCCCGAACGGGACCATGTGGTCGGTACCGGGGTAGGCGCCCTTGTTGTACGTCTGGCGGTAGAGGTGCTTGTGCTCGAGAAAGAGCACTGGATCGTCGCAGCGGATCGCTGTGCGCAGCAGGCCCGATGCATCCGCGGCGTTGGACGGATAGGCGATCCGTAGGCCGGGAAAATGAGCGAAGATGCCCTCGCCCGATTGGCTGTGATAGATGGCGCCACCGCGCAGATACCCGCCGATCGGGACCCGGACCACCATTGGGCAGGAGTAGGTATTGTTCGAGCGGTAGCGCAGCATCGAAATCTCACTCCGGAGCTGCATGACCGCCGGCCAGATGTAGTCGAAGAACTGGATCTCCACCACCGGCTTCAGGCCTCGGATGGCCATGCCGAGCGCCCGTCCCACGATGTTGGCTTCGGCCAGCGGCGAGTTGAAGACGCGATCCACGCCAAACGTCCGCTGCAGTCCGTGCGTGACCTTGAAGACGCCGCCCTTGCCATCCACCTCCGCGAGCGATGCGGCGTGGCTGGCATCGGCCACGTCCTCGCCGAAGATGACGATTCTAGAGTTGCGCGTCATCTCGTTCCGGAGGGTCCGATTGATGGACGCGACCATCGTCTGGAGCGCGCCCGAGGGCTGCGGCGCGACGTCGAACGCTTCCGACGTCGGATCGACGTCAGGCGAGTACACGTAGCGGGCGACCGTCTCGGCGAGAGGCGGCGGCGCCGCGAGCGCGAGATCGACGGCCTCGTTGATCTCGGCGTCGATCTCGGCTTCCAGGGTGGTCAGTTCACTCTCGGTCGCGATGCCCTCCGCGAGGTATTGCGACCGCAGACGCGCCACCGGGTCGCGGCGCGCGTCCTCGTCGCGCTCGGCCTGTGGCCGATAGGCGCGGTCGTCGTCCGATAGCGAGTGCGAATACAGCCGTACCGTGCGCGCGTGCACCAGCGCCGGGCCGCGGCGTGCGCGGACGTATCCCACCGCATCCTGCATCGCGCTCCAGCTGTCCGAGAGGTCGGTTCCATCGGCGCGCGCGAGTCGCAGCGCCGGGAACGATTCGACGAGTTTCGAAATGTCGCCGCCGGGCGTTTGCGCATCGACCGGCACCGAGATGGCATAGCCGTTGTCCTGAATCAGAAAGACGACCGGGAGCCGTCGCGTGCACGCGCTGTTCAGCGACTCCCAGAACTCGCCTTCGCTCGTCGCGCCGTCGCCCAGCGACACCAGGACGACTTCGTCGCCGTGAGCCGAAGGCTCACGCCCGCCCTTGGCGGCGATCGCTCGATCGAGGACTCCACCTTCGGCGCACCCGACACCGTGCAGGCACTGCGTGCCCGTGGCGCTGGACGGCGACACGATATGCAACCGCCGGTCGCTCCAGTGCGACGGCATCTGTCGGCCGCCCGAAGACGGATCATCAGCCGAGCCGACGCTGCCGAGCAGCATCTCCGCCGGCGTGACGCCTACGGTCAAGCAGAGCGCGCGGTCGCGGTAGTAGGGGAACACCCAGTCGTGCCCGGCCCGCAGCGACAAGCCGGCGGCCACCTGGATGGCTTCGTGGCCGGCGCCGCTAATCTGGAAGTAGGCGGCGCTCTGATTCTTGAGCTGGATTTCCTTGTCGTCGAGGCGTCTCGACAGCTGCATCGTGCGGTACGCACGCAGCAACTCTGTTCGAGAGAGCCCCGTCACCGGGCGGCGGCTTGAGGTGGTGGTGGAGCCGGTCGAGCGGGATGTGGCTGACTCTTTGACGCTCATCGACTGGTGACTCGCTGAGGCCGCGGCGGGGAATTGCTGACCGCCGACGTCGACCCTCCTCGAGTTGAACCGCGCCATTATAGCATCGGATTTCCGCCGTCAAATCAGGAGATTAAGAGACGTAAATCACTTAAACTACAGCAGTTATGGTTCTGTTCATGGGCAGGGTCTCGCCGTGACGAACGGGCGTGTTCACCGCTGGGACGACATCGTTCCCGAGAAGGTCACGGAGATGATGTCTCGCAAGATCGTCGCCGGATCGCGGGCGCTGATCGCCCAGGTGTACCTCAAGCAGGGTGCGCTCGTGCCGCTGCATGCGCACGACAGCGAACAGTTGACGTACGTGCTTCAGGGCAGTCTGCGGCTGGTCGTGGATGGCGAGGAAGCGATCGTCCGGGCCGGCGAAGTCGTGCAGATCCCGTCGGGAGTCGCCCACCAGGCCGAGGCGTTGACCGACACACTCGAACTCGACGTGTTCAGTCCGGTGCGGAAAGACTGGTTGGTCGATCGACCGGACGGGGGGTGATCGACCTCGGCCGGCACGCGGCGGTGATCAGAGACTAGTGGATCCGGTCGTTCCAGTCGTCGCGCCGCCCGCCGGGATGGACGCCGAACCTGCGCCGCAGCCGATTCATCTTCCACTTGATGTACTGATACTTGAGTTCGCTGATCAGGCCGCCCGTCCCTCCCTTGAGGTACAGGTAGCCGGCGACCAGTCCGCCCAAGTGCGCCGAGTGCGAGACTCCGCCACCCGCACCGCTCACCGATGACATGAAGACGAAGGCGCCGATGATCATGACGAAGTACTTCGCCGGCACCGGAAAGAGGAGATACATGTAGATCGGTCGGTCGGGATAGTACAAGGCAAAGGCCAGCAGGACGCCGTAGATGGCGCCGGACGCGCCGATGGTGGGGATGGCGTACATCTGATCGGCGCCGGACATTGGCAGGAGCGCCCAGATCAGAACGGTCGCGGCGGCGCCCAGCCCGGTCACGAAGTAGTACTTGAGAAATGCCTCGGTGCCCCAGAGCCGTTCGAGCTCCACGCCGAACATCCAGAGCGCGAGCATGTTGAAGAGAATGTGAGAAAACCCTCCGTGCAGAAAGAGGTAGGTCACCGGTTGCCAGAGCCAGAAGCGCTCGAAGACGGCGGCGGGTGTCAGGCCGAAAAAGATGACCAGCCCCGGCGCCAGCCGCTGCATGACGAACACGCCGACGTTCGCCCAGATGATCATCTTGATGGCCGGAGAGATCCCACCAGGGCCGAACGATTGAACGCTGGAGGCGTAGCGGTAGCGGCGCATCATCGAGTCCGGTTCGAGTTGGCCGTGACCGGTCGATCACGGATCTCGAGCCATCGTACCATAGCCACCTACGGTGAACGCCTCGCCGCAGGCAACACTCAGACGGCGGAGCGTGGTGTCGACAGCCGCGCCGTCAGCCGGCGGACCGCTTCGTCGAACTCCTCGATCCGCAGCACCCGCGCGGCGCCGGCGAGCACGACGACGCCCACGCCAATCGCCGAACCGACACCGATCGCCCGCTGCCATGTGCTGGGATCGATCCAGAACGTGGCGAGCCAACGCTCGGTCGCCAGTGCGGCCCAGCCCATCGCCGCCGCGGCGACGCTGATCTTGAAGAAGGCGACCGTGATTCGCTGGGCCTCCAATCCTTCGAACCGACGCTGCAGCAGAACGAGCAGGGCACCCGCGTTCAGCAGGGCGGCGATCGAAGTGCCCAGAGCCAGGCCGCGGAAGCCCATGAACCGAACCAGCACCAGGTTCAGTGCGACGTTCAGGCCGACGGACGCGATACTGACGAGTGCGGGCGTCCGGCTGTCCTTGAGGGCGTAGAAGGTCGGCACGGCGATCTTGACCGCCGAATAGCCGAGCAGCCCCGGCGCGTAGAAGGTCAGGGCCGCGGCGGTAGCTGCGGTATCGGCCGCGGTGAAGTTGCCGCGCTCGAAGATGAGGGCAACGATCGGTGCGGCGAGCGCTACGAGACCGACGGTCGCCGGGACGTTCAGCATGAGCATCAGCCGCAACCCGCTCGAGACCGTCCGCCGCATCTCGTCCGGCGCCTGGCGGGCCGCCTGGCGCGCGAGGGTCGGCAGCGCCGCGGTCGCAATCGAGACGCCGAACAGGCCGATCGGCAGGTACATCAGCCGAAACGCGTAGCTGAGCCACGATACGGCGCCGGTGCCCTCGCCGGTGGCGAGCACGGTGTTGACCAGCAGGTTGATCTGCACGGCTGCAAGGCCCAGCGTGCCGGGTCCCATCAGGCGGAGAACCTCGCGCAGACCCGGGTCGCGCGGGTCGAGCGTCGGGCGATAGCGGAAGCCGGCGCGGTGCAGGGCGGGCCACTGGAGCAGCACCTGTCCGACGCCGCCGACCAGCGCGCCGAGGCCCATGCCCGTGATTGGGGGCAGTCCCAGGCTCGGCATGACAGGAACCAGCGCGAATCCGCTCGCGATCATGGCGAGGTTGAACATGGCTGGCGAGAGCGCGGGCGTGAAGAACTGCTGCAGCGAATTCAACATGCCCATCAGCACCGCGGCGATCGCCACCAGGCTGAGAAACGGCAGCATGATGCGCGTGAGCTGCGTCGTGAGCTCCAGCTTGCCCTCGACGTCGCCGAAGTCCCCAGCGAGCAGCGTCACGAGTGGCCGCGCGAAGACGATCCCAACGACAACGATCAGCCCGGTGGCTAGCAGCAGGGCGTTGATCAACTGGTTGCCGAGATGCCACGCCTGAGCGCGGCCCTGTGTGGTCAGCCGCCGGGTGAAGGTCGGCACGAACGCCGCACTCATCGCGCCCTCAGCGAACAGGTCGCGCATCATATTCGGAATGCGGAATCCGATATAGAAGGCGTCCATGGCGTTGCCCGCGCCGAACAGGTAGGCCAGCACCTGGTCACGGACGAGGCCGAGGAGGCGGCTTGTCATCGTCGCGGCGCCGACGACGCTGGCCGATCGGACGAGCTGACCTGAGGGTGAAGGTGGGGGTTCGGGCGTCGACCCGCGGACAGACGGGGCGGGCGGTGCGGCGGTCATCGGCTGTGCCAGCCTAACATAGGGCTTTGGGACGTCGGCTCCGCCTGGTTCGACGCTACAGCGTGGTTCCGCCGTCTTACACAACGAGCCTGATCTGGGGTTGTAATCCAGTAGTGAGAGGCACGACGACATTCGGCGATCTCATCGACGCGCATCAGGCCGAGTTGTTGCGTTACCTCGTACGGCTGACCGGCAACCGGGCGGACGCCGACGACCTGTTCCAGGAGACGTTCCTCTGCGCGTTCAAGGCCTTTCGCCGGCTGCGAGCGGGATCGAATCATCGCGCGTGGCTGTATCGGATTGCCACCAATGCGTTTCTGAATCATCGGCACACCGCGCACTGCCGACGTGAGACGTCGCTCGGCCAGGATTTCGAAGCGTGGTTCGGATCGACCGCGCAGCCCGACGCGGCGGCCACGCTCGCGCTCCGGCGCGTCGTCCAGACGCTGTCGCGACGTCAGCGGTCGGCGTTTCTGCAACGGAATCTGCAGGGCCGGTCGTACGCCGACATCGGCGCGTCACTCGGGTGCACCGCCACTGCAGCCAGAGCCCATGTCTATCAGGCCGCCAAGCGCGTCAGACGCGCGCTGACGCCGAGGGGAGAACAACCATGACCACGAGGCTGACCACAGCCTGCGCAACGTTCGCGACCGCCGTCGAGGCGGCATTGGTTGGCGACGCCGACCGTCGGACGCGAGGTCTCGCGGCTCGCCATGCGCGCAGCTGTGGACGCTGTGCCGGCGTCTGGCCCGAGGTGGAGCGGGCGGTCGAGGCGCTCGACGAGGTCGGCACGCGGACCGAAGCACTGGTCACACAGGCTGACCTCGCCGCGGCCCGCCAGCGCCTGCGCATCGGGTTCGAGCGGATCGGTCAGCCGCCGGTCCACTTCAGTTCGTGGCGATCACCCGTAGGCCAGATCTTCTTCGGGATGTCCGATCGGGGTCTGTGTGACGTCGCGTTCGGTGTCCGACGGGACAGCGACTACCGGCGGCGTCTTGCCCAGCGCGCGCCGGAGGTCTGGCGTGACGACACGGCGTTGAACGAGGTCCGCAGCGAGTTCACGGCCTACTTCGCCGGTCGAACCCGGACGTTCTCCGTGCCGACCGACCTCAGAGGTCTGACACCGTTCACCGGCCGGGTGCTGCGGCTGGCCCACGCGGTTCCGTTCGGCCTGGCGATCAGCTACGGGTCGCTGGCTCGACGGCTCGGTCGGCCGGGTGCCGGGCGGGCTGTGGGGACCGCGCTGGGGAGGAATCCGGTGCCGATCGTCATCCCCTGCCATCGCGTCGTTCGCGCCGGCGGCCAGCTGGGCGGATATGTGGGCGGAGCTGCGGTAAAACAGGCGTTGCTCGATCTCGAGGGCTACCGAGCGAGTTGAACCGGAACGTTCGCGGCCTTCTTACTTTGTCAGCTTCTGCTTCACGAGCACGCTGACGGCGGCGCCGTCGACGGTCCGCCCGGCGAGCTGTGCCATCACCTGTTTCATGACCCGCCCGATGTCTCGGGGCGACGTCGCGCCGATTTCGGCGATCGCCGCCTCCACCGCGCGCATCACCTCGGCCTCGTCCATAGGCGGAGGCAGGTAGGATTCCAGCAGCGCCAGTTCGGCCTGTTCCTGCGCGACGAGTTCGGTTCGGCCGGCCTTCTCGAACTGTTCGATGGAGTCCCGCCGTTGCTTGGCCAGCGTCGCGGCGACCTTCTGGGCTTCAGCCTCGGAGGGCTCCCGGCCTAGCTCGACGCGACGGTTGACCAGGGCGGTCTTCAGCATCCGCAACGGGCCGAGCGTCGCCTGATCGCGCTGCCGCATCGCGTTCGTCATCGCTTCGTTGACGCGTGCCAGGAGGTCCATGTCGGAGGTGGAGCCGAAACCGCCCTACTCGGGTCGATTGGGTGGCGGCGTCTGCGGCGGCACGAGTTGAGGTATTTGTACCCCCGGCGGGCCCCCGGCGGGCTGGCCCCCTGGAGGTCGGATCGCGCTGGTCGACGGCACCTGCCGCGTGATCGGCGATGGATTCGGCGTCGGTGGCGCGCTGGCTCCTGCAGGCGCGGGCTCCGAGACGAAGATCAGGATCCGATCGAATCGTGAGGCGCCGTCAGCACCCGCGCGGCGCGGCGCGGCCACATAGCCGGTTGCGGCGCGCAGCAGCGTTTCCAGTGCTCGCGCCTCGGGGACCTGCTCCAGGGTCAAGGTGATCCGCTCGTTCGCGAGCTTGTCGGCGTTGAGGACGAGCGTATCGCCCAGCCGGGCCCATTCCGCCAGCACCTCTCCGACCGACGCGTCGCGAGCGACGAGCGAGACTCGGCCCTCGTCGAGGCTGAGCGCGATTTCCTGCGCGCCGGCGCTGACCGTCGGCAGGACGGCGAGGGCCAGGGTGAGAATCACTGGTGCCTGGGCACGAACGGTCCGCATCTGAATCGTCTTGCCAGCAGTATACGACGGCCTCATCCCGCCAGCAACGCGCGTCATTTCTAGTTCGGGGCTTCACCCCGAACCCCCGCTGTGCGCGAAGAGGTCTACTGTTTCTGGAAGTGATCGATCACGCGAGTGAGGATCTCGGGCAGCTGAACCTTCGGCTCGTACCCCGTCAGCGTCTGGAGCTTCGTGATGTCGGGCACGCGTCGCGGCATGTCCTCGAACCCGGCTTCGTACGCCTGGTCGTACGGGATCTTCACGATGTTGGACGGGCTCCGTGTCATCGCTTTGATCTGCTCGGCCAGCGCGAGAATGGAAATCTCCTCGCCGTTGCCGATATTGAACACTTCGCCCACCGCCTTCGGCTCTGCGGTCAGCCGCATCAGCGCGTCCACGACGTCGCCAACGTAGGTGAAGCTGCGGGACTGTGACCCGTCGCCGAACACCGTGATCGGCTGTCCGGCGAGGGCCTGCCGAACGAAGGTCGGTAACACCATGCCGTACTGGCCGGTCTGCCGCGGCCCGACGGTATTGAACAGCCGGACGACGATGACCGGAAGTTTCTTCTCCTTCCAGTACGCCAACGCGAGGAACTCGTCGATCGCCTTGCTGCAGGCGTAGGCCCAGCGGTGCTTCCAGGTGGCTCCCAGCCTGAGGTCGGCATCTTCCTTGAAGGGAATCTCGGTCGACTTGCCGTACACCTCCGATGTCGAGGCGACGACCACGAGCTTCTTCTTCTTGTTGGCCAGCGTCAGCACGACTTCCGTGCCATGCACGTTGGTTTCGATCGTGTGAACCGGCGCTTCGACGATCAGCTTGACTCCGACCGCGGCCGCCAGATGGAAGACGACGTCACACCGGTCGATCTGTTCGGCGAGCAGTGGCTCGTTCGTGACCGAGTCGATCGTGTACTGAAACTGGTCTCGACCTTTGAGGTGTTCGATGTTGTCGATCGATCCGGTGGAGAGGTTGTCGATGACTTCGACGCCATGGCCTGCGTCGAGCAGCGCTTCCGCGAGGTGCGATCCGATGAATCCCGCTCCGCCCGTGATCAGCGCGCGCACCACGCGATGCTATCACGTCGCGAAGCGGTAGGTGATGATGTCGCCGTCGCGCACGACGTAGTCCTTGCCTTCGAGGCGCATGCGACCGTGTTCTCGGCACGCCGCCAGTGAGCCGTGTTCGATGAAGTCGGTGAAGGGCACAACCTCGGCGCGGATGAAGCCTCGGGAGAGGTCGGTGTGGATCTCGCCGGCCGCGTCCTGCGCCACGGTGCCGCGTGGCACGGTCCACGCGCGACATTCCTGTTCCCCGACCGTGAAGAACGAGATGTAGCCCAGCAGTTCGTAGCTGGCCCGGATGATGCGGTCGAGGCCAGATTCGGCGAGGCCGAGGTCGGCAGAAAAGGCCGACGCCGCCTCTTCGTCCAGTTGCGCGATCTCCAGTTCGATCTTCGCGCAGACGCCCACGGCCTGGGCCCCGGCGTCCGCCAGGACCGTCTCGAGCGCGGATGCCGCACCGGCGAGGCCGTCGGGCAGGTCGTCTTCGTCAAGATTGTTCACGACGAGCAGGGGCTTCGCCGAGAGGAACTGAAAGCCGAGGAGACGCTTGGCCGCCGGGGCGTCGAGGCTGAGCCGGCGTAGGGGAGTACCGGCTTCGAGCGCTGCCTGGCACTCCGTGAGGACGGCCTGTTCGGCGCGGAGGCCGTCGTCGGGTCGTTTCTTCAGATCCTGGTCGAGTCGCTCGAGCCGGCGTTCGGCCACCCCGAGATCGGCCAGGATCAGCTCCTCCTCCATCGTGCGCGCGTCGCGCTCCGAGTCGACATTGCCGGATGCGTGCGGCACCCGTTCGTCACGGAACCACCGCACTACGTGGAGGAGTGCGTCGGCGTCCCGGAACGCGGCGATGTCCAGGAGCGATCGGGTTCCGCCGTGGCCGGCCATCTCGGCCAACTCCACCGTCGCCGGCACCCGCTTCTTCGGCTGGACGAGTTCAACGAGCCGGTCGAGCCTGGGCTCGGGCACCCGCGCGACGCCCACGTGCGCTTCGGTCCGCCACGACCCATCGCGCACGTCGGCCGAGCTCGTCATCAACTGGAAGAGCGTCGTCTTGCCGACCGAGGGGAAGCCGATAAGGGCCGCGCGCAGCATTCGAGAGTCGGGGCGGGAGGTCCCGCGTGGGCCGATGTCGGGCGCAATTCCTGGCGTCGGATAAGGCCCGACGAGGTGGCCGATGGTAACACGGCGCCCTGGATTGGCCGAATTTTCGCCTCGAGCGCCATCATAGGCGAATATTTATCGTAAGTCGTTGAGCTATCAGATTTTAGGTGTTGACAGTTTCCGGCGCGTTTCCTACGATTGCGGTGGATTTCTGTGGAGTTCTGTGGAGTTACTGGGTGCTTAGAGGAAATTTCTCGGCGAAGATAGATGACAAAGGCAGACTCAAGATCCCGTCTGCCTTTCGGGTCTGGATGGAGAAGCGCCACGGCGCCGATCTGTTCCTGACCAGCGTCTCGGGCGAATCTGTCCGTATCTATCCGCTGCCGGTGTGGGAGGCGATCGAGGCCAAGCTGGCCCAGGTGCCGTCCACCCATCCGTCCCGGGTCAGGTTTTTCGACCGCGTCAACTACTTCGGACAGCCCGCCGAGTTCGACCGGCAGGGACGGGTGTCGATCCATCCCCGGCTTCGCGACTCCGCGTCGATGACCGGCGAGGTCGACGTCTTCGGGCAGTACGACTACCTCGAGATCTGGAATCACGACCGCTTCGTCGCGAAGCTGCAGCGCGAGCCCTTCTCCGACGACGATGCGCGCGCCCTTGCGGAGTTCGGAATCTGATGGCCGAGGTGCCGCACGTTCCAGTGTTGAGCGCGGAGGCGATGAGCTACATGGCGCCGGAGCGGGGAGGTCTGTTCGTCGACTGCACGGTTGGTGCGGGTGGGCATGCGCGAGCGCTCATGGCTGGTGGCGCGACGCGTCTCGTGGGGCTCGACCGCGACCGGCACGCACTGGCGTGCGCGGCCGAGTCGTTGGCCGAGTGGCGGGGCCGGGTCGATCTCGTTCACGCCAACTTCCACCAGCTCGACGCGGTGCTCGATGCTCGAGGCATCGCGAGCATCGACGGGGCCATCGCCGATCTCGGCGTGTCGTCGATGCAATTGGGCGGTGACGGGCGGGGGTTCAGCTTCAAGCGGGACGAGCCGCTCGACATGCGGATGGACCAGTCGGCGGGTGCCACGGCGGCGGAATTGATTCGCGAGACATCGGAAACCGAGCTCGCCGACGCGATCTTCCGCTATGGCGAGGAGCGCCACTCGCGCCGGATCGCCCGCGCGATCGTTGCGACCCGGCGCGATTCGCCCGTTGAGACGACCGGCCAACTGGCCGCCATCGTCCGACGCGCGATGCCCAACCGCGGGTGGCGTCGGATCGATCCAGCGACTCGCACATTCCAGGCGATCCGCATCTGGGTGAATCAGGAACTGGACGGCCTGGCGGCGGCCCTCGAGATGATCTGCCGGCGCTTGGCCGCCAATGCGCGCGTGGTCGTGGTGTCGTTCCACTCACTGGAGGACCGGATCGTCAAACAGACGTTCCGCGCGCTCGGAGGTGGCCACGAGGCCACCATCCGCATTCTGACCAAGCGCCCGCTCGTGGCGAGTGACGACGAGCGCGAACGGAATCCCAGAGCCCGGAGCGCCAAGCTTCGAGCGGCGGAGCGCATCGCATGAGCCCTCGGCGAACCGACTACGCGGTCAAGAAGGGTGTGAGCAATCGGTCGATCGTCCGTGAGGTCGACGAGACGCGGCAGCGTGAACTGTGGCGGTCGCTCGGCGTGAGTGGGCTGCTGGTTGCGGTTCTGCTGTTCTCCGCGTGGCAGCACTTCGAGTTGCTCCGCCACGGCTACCGGGTCGAGCAGATGCAGCAAGAGCGCGCCGAGGAGGAGGAGATCAACCGGCATCTGCGGCTGGAGATCGAAACGCTGCGGTCGCCCAAGCGGATCGAGCAGATCGCGACGGAGAGGCTGAACCTGGTGGCTCCCAGCCAGGAGGAAGCAGTGATCATCGAGCGCGTCACGCCGGCTTCGCCGGCGGGGCGCGGGGTCGTGGCAGCGCGTTAACCGGGGAGCTTATTGGCCGAACGGGGACCACGCAAGAACCGAAAGCGCCGGGCGGCGCGTGCGTCCGGCGGCCTGTTCGCGCACCTCGACGCGGCCGAGGGTCGGCGCGTGGCGGCGGGCCTCGCCTGGCGTCAGACGATGCGGCGCCGCGTCCTGGTGGTGGCGGTGGGCCTGGCGCTCTGGACCGCCGGCATCGAGACCCGCCTGCTCTTCCTGCAGGTCTGGCAGCACGACGACATGGTGGCGCGCGCGGAGCGGCAGCAACTGCGCACGATTGCGACGCCAGCCAAGCGCGGAGAGGTCCTTGACCGCCACGGTAGCGTCCTGGCCGTCAGTGTCGACGCCGATTCGATCTACGCCGTGCCGGCGGAGATCAGCGAGCCAGAGCGGATCGGCCGCCTGTTGTGCGAGGCGTTGGAGGAATGCTCCGAGGCGTTTCGTGACCGGCTGATCGAGCGCCTGCGCGGCGACCGGGCCTTCGCCTACGTGCGCCGCCAGGTGTCGCCTCGCGAGGCGGCGCGGGTCGCCGAGCTCGGCCTCGATGGCGTCGGCTTCCTGAAAGAGCATCGTCGGTTCTACCCGAACCGCGAACTGGCCGCCCACGTGCTCGGCTACGTCGGCATCGACAATCAGGGGCTGCACGGTATCGAATCGACCTACGACGAGCAGATTCGAGGCCGGCCCGGCCAGATCCTGATTCAGACTGACGCGCGCCGGCGCGCGTTCAGCCGGCTGGATCGCCCGCCCACCCGCGGCGCCACGCTCGAACTGACGATCGACGGGTACCTCCAGCACATCGTCGAGCGCGAATTGCGCGCCGCGGTGGAGCTGCACGACGCCGACGGCGGCACGATCATCATTCTCGACCCGTTCACCGGCGAGATGCTGGCGCTCGCCAACGAGCCGACGTTCAATCCGAACGACTTCGTGGCCTCGACGGCGGACACCCGACGGAATCGTGCCATTCAGGAGGTCTACGAGCCGGGGTCGACCTTCAAGATCGTGACGGCCTCGGCGGCGCTGCAGGAGCGGGTCGTCGAGCCTGACGATCCGATCGACGTAAGCGCCGGGATGATCCGCTTCGGGTCACGCCGAATCGACGACTTTGTTCGCTACGACACGCTGTCGTTTGCCGACGTGATCGTCAAGTCGAGCAACGTCGGCGCGATCAAGGTGGCGCTGCAGGTCGGCCCCGGGCTCATGGGCGATTACGTCGAGCGGTTCGGGTTCGGCAGGACGCTGTCGCCTGACTTTCGCGGCGAGAGCGCCGGCATCGTGTGGGATCCAGCGAGCCTGAACGACAGCGCCCTGGCGTCCGTGGCAATGGGCTATCAGGTCGCCGTGACGCCGCTCCAGATGGTGGCCGCCGCCAGCGTGATCGCCAACGGCGGCGAGTTGATCGAGCCGCGGATCGTGCGGGCGCTGCGTCAGGACGGCCAGCGCATCGCCGTGACGCCGCGCTTGATCGGCCGAGCCGTGACGGCGGAGACGGCGGCGACCATCACGACCTTCATGGAAGACGTCGTCAAGCGCGGGACGGCGCGGCGCGTTGCGATTCCTGGCTATTCCGTCGCCGGCAAGACCGGCACATCGGGAAAGGTGGTCGATGGCGCGTATTCGAAGAGCGAGTACAACGCGTCGTTCGTCGGCTTCGTGCCGTCGCGCGCCCCGGTCTTCACCGTGCTGGTCGTGATCAACGCGCCGCACGGCGAGGAGTACACCGGCGGCGCGGTCGCGGGGCCGGTGTTCAAGCGGGTGGCCGAGAGTGCCTTGCGGCATCGCGGCGTGCCCCCGTCGATTCGGTCAACTTCGCCGATTCTCGTGCGCCGCCGAGGCGATCCGCTTCCGTCCGTCGTGGCGCCGGCCGCGAGGACGATCCTCACGTCACTTACTAGTGTCGACCAGGGGCCGTCGACGATGCCCGACCTCAGCGGCCTCAGCGCCCGGCAGGCGTTGCGTGCTCTGGCGCCCCTGAACATGGTCGCCAGGCTGCACGGCAACGGGGTCGTCGTGGCGCAGCAGCCGGGAGCGGGTGATGCCATCGAATCAGGGATGACGAGCGTCCTGCAGTTGTCGCGGCGGCCGGCTCTGACGAAGGACGGCGAGCTCGATCCATGACGCTCAGCGAACTGCTCGCGCGCACGCACGCATCGCTGGGCGAAGCCCTGAGCGCTGACCGCGGCGACGACGCGGCCCTGGCGGCGCCCGTGACATCCATCGCGTACGACTCGACCCGGGCCGCACCGGGTGCCGTCTTCGTCGGGCTTCGCGGCGAGCGGGTCGACGGCTCGACGTTCGCTGGCGACGCCGAGCGTGCGGGGGCGGTCTGCATCGTGTCCGAGTCTGCGACCGACCAGGGCACCCGCCTGCCCTGGGTGCAGGTGCGCGACGCGCGGCGCGCGTTGGCGGCGCTCTCGGTCGAATTCTTCGAGCACCCGAGCCACCACCTGCCCGTGATCGCGGTCACCGGCACGAACGGCAAGACGACCACGGCGTACCTGATTCAGAGCATCTTCGAGTCCGCCGGCGTACGGTGCGGACGCATTGGCACCATCGGCCACCAGATCGGGTCGAGCCATCAGCCGGCGTCGCTGACCACACCCGAGGCGAGCGACATCCAGTCGATGCTTCGCGCGATGGTCGACGGAGGTGCCGGCGCGTGCGTCATGGAGGCGTCCTCACACGCGCTCGCGCTGCACCGGGTGGACCAAACGCGGTTCGCGACGGCGGTCTTCACGAACCTGACGCGCGACCACCTGGATTTTCACGGCGACATGAACCGCTACTTCGAGGCGAAGCAGCGGCTGTTCGAGATGCTGCCCAAGGGCCGGCCGGCGATCGTCAACGTCGACGACCCACGCGGGGCGACCCTGGCGCGGACAGTGGAGCGGCCAGTCACCTACGCCTGCCGGGCCGACGCCGACGTGACCCCGGGCGAGATCGAGGCGTCGTTGACCGGTCAGCGATTCGACGTGCGCACGCCGCGCGGTGGGTTGCAGGTGCGGTCGGAGCTGATCGGGGAAGGCAACACCTTCAATATTCTCGCGGCGGTCGCCGCAGGCGTCGCACTCGATGTGCCCTTCAGCGCCATCGAGGCCGGCGTCGCCGCCGTCGAGGCCGTGCCCGGGCGTTTCGAGACGGTGTCGGGCGAGGCGGACGACGTCACGGTCGTCGTCGATTTCGCGCACACGGACGACGCGCTGCGCATGCTGCTCGATGCGGCCCGGCCGCTGGCCCTTGGCCGGCTCATCACCGTTTTCGGATGTGGGGGCGACCGCGACCGCTCCAAGCGGCCGCTCATGGGCGCCGTGGCGGCGCGTTTGAGCGACCTCGTCGTCGTGACCTCCGACAACCCGCGTTCGGAGGGTCCGCAGGCCATCATCGACGAGATCGTCGGAGGGATCGAGCCCCGGCGCGACGAGTCCGGCGGAGTGCTGGCGCCTGTCCGCCCGACCGGTGAGCCGACGCCGTATCTGACGTTCGTCGACCGTGGTGAAGCGATCGACCATGCGGTGCGGGAGGCCCGGGGCGGCGACGTGGTGATCGTTGCGGGCAGGGGCCACGAACGATCTCAGGTGATGGCGAACGGAACGGTGGAGTTCGACGACGCCGAGGTGGCGCGGGCCGCGTTGGCGCGGCGGCGTAGCAGTTCGCCGGTGTCGTGAAGGGAGTCGTGGCGAACCAGCCGCAGTGGCGGTTGACCGCCGAGGAAATAGCCGGCGCGCTCGACGGGGCGCTGGTTGCCGGGCAGGGAGCCGAGCCGCTGGGGCCGGTGTCGATCGATACACGGACGTTGGATGAAGGAGATCTGTTCTTCGCGGTTCGGGGTGAGCGCTTCGATGGGCATGATTTTGTGGACCGAGCGGTCGAGCGCGGGGCTCGGGGGGTCGTGGTGAGCGACCGCGCGAGAATTCCGGCGGTGACCCCTGACCGGACGGTCGTCCTCGTCGTGCACGACACCGTGAACGCCCTGCAGGCCCTGGCCCGGCACGTCCGCCGCGCCTCGGGCGCCCGGGTCGTGGCGATCACCGGCAGCGCGGGCAAGACGTCGACCAAGGAGATCGTGGCGGCCCTGTTGGCGGCGCAGTTCCGCGTGGTCCGGAACCGAGGCAACCTGAACAACCACATCGGGCTGCCGCTCTCGCTGATGGCGCTCCTGGAGCGCCCCGATGTCGCGGTCATGGAACTCGGGATGAACCACGCGGGTGAGATCGCGCGGCTCGTCAGCGTTGCCGAGCCCGATGTCCGGATGTGGATCAACGTGGGTGATGCGCACCTCGGGTTCTTCGGGACGGTCGATCAGGTGGCCGACGCCAAGGCCGAGATCATGCACGGCGCCACGTCGGACGGCGTGTTGATCGCAAATGCCGACGACGCCCGCGTCATGGCGCGCGCCAGGCGGTTCCCCGGGCGCATCGTCACGTTCGGGATCCGCCAGCCCGCCGACGTTCGGGCCACGGAGGTGCGTGACCGTGGCCTGGACGGGACCGCCGCCACGCTGTCCACCAGTCACGGGCCGGCGGCACTGCGGGTGCCGCTGATCGGACAGGCGCAGCTGGCCAATGTGCTGGCCGCGGTGGCGGTGGCGCTCGAGTTTCAGATTCCCCTGGAGACCGTGCGCGCTCTGGCCGCGAGCCTGGTGCCGGTCGCCCACCGTGGCGAGGTGGTCCGGCTGCGCGACAACATTGTCGTCGTCGACGACTCGTACAACTCGAGCCCGTCGGCGTTGGCCGCGGCGCTGGAACTACTTCGAACCGAGCGCCACTGCCGGCGACGGGTCGCGGTCCTGGGCGAGATGCTCGAGTTGGGCCCCCGCAGCCGCGCGCTGCATCGGGAGTGTGGGCGCCTGGCCGCTGGCTGCGGCGTCGATCTCCTCATCTCGGTCGGCGGCGAGAACGCCCAGGGGCTGTGCGACGGCGCGGTCGAGGCCGGGCTCGACTCGGGCGCCGCGTGGCACGTCGAGACCAGCGCCGAGGCCGGTCCCGTCGTGGCGTCGCGCCTGGAAGGCGGCGACCTCGTGCTGGTCAAGGGATCGCGGGGTGTCGAGACCGATCGGGTCGTCGAGCACCTGAGATCGGAGCTGGCGTGATGCTGTATCACGTGCTGTATCCGTTCCATACACAGCTCTCGGTGCTGAACGTGACCCGATACATCACATTCCGCACGGCCGCGGCGAGCCTGACCGCGCTGGCCATCAGCCTCATTCTCGGCCCTTGGATGATCCGGAAGCTGCGCGAAGCCCAGATCGGTCAGATCATCCGCGCCGAGGGGCCGGCGGCGCATCGTCCCAAGGCGGGCACGCCGACGATGGGGGGGCTCCTGATCCTGTCCGCCGCCCTCGCCCCGACGCTGCTTTGGGCGGACCTCACGAACGCGTATATCTGGACCGCGGTGCTGTCGACCGTCGCGTTCGGCTCGATCGGATTCGTCGACGACTATCTGAAGCTGGTGAGGAAGACCCACCATGGGTTGCGGCCGCGCTACAAGCTGGCCGCGCAGGTCGGTGTGGCGGTGGGAGTCGGCGTCACGCTGCTGATGCTGGCCGACCAGAACCTCTACAACACGCGCCTGATCTTTCCGTTCTTCAAGGGCGTGATCCCCGATCTCGGCTGGCTGTACGTGCCGTTCGCCGTGCTGGTCCTGGTGGGCGCGTCGAACGCCGTCAACCTGACCGATGGCCTGGACGGCCTGGCGATCGGAACGTTCACCGTGGCCGCCGTGGCGTTTACCGGCCTGGCGTACGTCACCGGGCACCGGGTGCTCGCGGAGCACCTGCTGTTGGTCAGGTTCTCCCCGGCGGCCGAGCTGACGATCTTCTGCGGATCGCTGGTCGGCGCGAGCCTCGGGTTCCTTTGGTACAACTCCTATCCGGCCGACATCTTCATGGGCGACGTTGGGTCGCTCGGGTTGGGCGGTGCCCTGGGCACCGTCGCCGTGTTGATCAAGCAGGAACTCCTCCTTCCGCTGGTCGGCGGTGTGTTCGTCATCGAGGCGCTCTCCGTGATCATTCAGGTCGCCTCATTCCGCCTCACCGGACGGCGGGTCTTCAAGATGGCGCCGCTCCATCACCACTTCGAACTCAGCGGGTGGAGCGAGCCGAAGATCATCAGCCGTTTCCTGATCGTGTCGGTGGTGTTCGCGCTCTTCAGTCTGGCGACATTGAAACTGCGATAGACGGCATGCAGATGGGAGACAGGGTGGCGTCCGGCGCCAACGCGGAGTTCACGGTCGACGGACGGCGAGTGGTCGTCGTCGGCGCAGGACGCAGCGGACTGGCGGCGGCCGACCTGCTCGCGGGGCGCGGCGCGGAGGTCGTGGTCACAGACGTGCGCGCGACCGCGATGCCCTCGCCGGCGTCCTCTCGCGTGAGCTACGAGTTCGGCGAGCACCGACCGGAGACGTTCGTCAGCGCAGACCTGATCGTCCTCAGCCCCGGCGTCTCCCCGGAGCAGTCGGCGGTGCGGGCGGCCCGTGAGGCGGGCGTCCCGGTGATCGGCGAGTTGGAGCTAGCGTCGCGCTGGCTGCGTGGGCGTGTCGTGGCCGTGACGGGCACGAAAGGCAAGTCGACGACGAGTGTTCTGGTCGGCCGACTCCTCGATGCGTCGGGGTTCTCGACCCTTGTCGGCGGCAACCTCGGTCCGGCGTTGAGTGCCCAGGTCGATGCGTCGACACCCGAGGTGATCCACGTCGTGGAGGCGAGCAGTTTTCAACTCGAGTTGACGGAGCGGTTTCATCCGTGGATTGCCGTGCTCCTCAACCTCTCACCCGATCACCTCGACCGGCACGAGACGGTCGAGCGATATGCCACCGCCAAGGCGCGCATCCTGGCGAACCAGGAGGCCACTGATTGGGTCGTCGTCAATGCCGACGACCCGCAGGTCCTGGCCATGGCGCGCGCGAGCCAGGCGCGCCGCCTGTCGTTCGCGCTCGAGGCGCCGATTTCCGACGGCATCACGCTCGTCGACGACGTCATCACGCGCCGGACGCCGTCGTCGTCGGCGCCGCTCGTGCCGCGGTCCGCGGTCCGGGTGCCGGGCCGGCATCTGCTTCAGGACGTCCTGGCCGCGGTCGCGGTGGGCGTGATCGCCGGTGTGATGCCCGACTCGATGACGCGCGCGGTGTCGACGTTCGAGGGGCTGGAGCACGTGCTCGAACCGGTCTGTCGCGTCGGCGGCGTGCAGTTCGTCAACGACTCCAAGGCGACCAATCTCGACGCGGCCCGCTACGCCATCGAAAGTTTCGATGCTGGCGTCGTGCCGATCGTCGGCGGCCGATTCAAGGGTGGGGACTGGCGAAGCTTGCGGACGGCGCTGGCCGGTCGCGCCAACGCGGTGGTCGCGATCGGCGAATCACGACCGCAGATCGTCGAGGCGCTCGGCGGTACCGTGCCGGTACACGAGGCCGACTCGATGGCCACCGCCGTGCGGATCGGGTTCACGTTGGCGGCCCCGCACGGCACGGTGTTGCTGGCGCCGGCCTGCGCGAGCTTCGACATGTTCCACGACTACGCGGAGCGGGGCCGGCGGTTCAAGGAGGAAGTCGAACGCTTGGCGGGAAGTGTCACGGAGGTGCGTGAGCAGTGAGTAGTCATCAGTCGGACTGCGGCGGTGGAGAGCTGGCTGCTGGGAACGCAGGCTGCCCCGGTCTGCGAAGTCGGTGTCTCTGCCCCCGGTCTGACTGATGACTATTGACTGCTCACGAACGGTCGCAGCCCATTTTTCGGGCTGAACCGACCAAAGCTTTAGGCTTCGGCCGGTGAGCGGGAAGCGGAAGTATGGCGCGAAAGCTGAAGTCGGACAAGCTTCTTTTCCTGGCCACGCTGCTCCTCGTGGGAGCCAGCGTCGTCATGGTCTACAGTGCCTCGGCCGTGCTCGCCATGGAGCGCTACGAGCAGCCGTACTTCTTCCTCTTCAAGCAGGTGACCTGGGCGATCGCCGGGGTGTTCGGACTCGCGGTGATGATGCGGCTCGACTACCGTATCTACCGCCAGCCGACCGTGATCTGGACCGCGATCCTCGTCGCCGTCGTGCTCCTCATCGCGGTGCTGTTCTCCCCACCCATCAATGGCACGCGACGATGGTTCTCACTTGGCGGCATCGGCGTGCAGCCCTCCGAACTGGCAAAACTTGCCGTGATCTTGTTCTGCGCCGCGATCCTGGAACGGCGCATGGACCGGATCAACGAGATCGGCTACGCGATCACGCCCATCGCCATCGTGGTTACCGTTGTCTGCGGCTTGATTCTGCTCGAGCCCGACTTTGGCACCGCGCTCGCTGTGGGCCTCATCGTCGGAGTCATGGTCTTCGCGGCTGGCCTCACGTATCGCTACCTGCTCGGCGGGGCGCTCGTCATGCTCCCGGTGCTGTACACGGTCGTGATCAGTGCCGATTACCGTCGGCGCCGTCTGCTCACGTTCATGAACCCGTGGGAGGATCCGCTGGGCGACGGATTCCAAGTGATCCAGTCGTTGATCGCCGTCGGTACGGGCGGCGTGACCGGCCGCGGGCTCATGGGCGGCGTGCAGAAGCTGTTCTTCCTGCCGGAGCCCCACACCGACTTCATCTATGCCGTCATCGCGGAGGAAACCGGACTGCTCGGAGCAACAGCCGTGCTGCTGTGCTTCTGCGTGATCGCGTGGCGCGGCCTGCGCGTCTCGCTGCGCGCGCCGGACCGCTTCGGCGCCTTCATGGCCTTGGGTCTGACCACGATGTTGACGCTGCAGGCCTTCGTCAACATCAGCGTCGTGCTCGGCTTGTTGCCGACCAAGGGCATTCCGCTGCCGTTCGTGAGTGCCGGAGGCTCGTCGCTCTTGAGCAGCCTGGTGGGGATGGGGATTTTGCTGAACGTGTCGCAGCATGCGTCGGCGGAGGCGTGAGGCATGAGGAGGCCGGATCGACCGGCCGGGCGAGGGGATGTCCACAACGGGCGACCTCAGCGTGTTGATCGGCGGCGGAGGCACGGGCGGGCACGTGTTCCCTGGCATCGCAGTAGCCCGGGAGTTGGTGCGACAGTGCCCCGGTGTGTCGATCGTGTTCGTCGGAACGTCAAGGGGATTGGAGGCGCAGGCGGTGCCGCGCGCAGGCTTCGAAGTCGAGTTCATCCGCAGTGCGGGTCTTAAGGGGCGGTCCTGGGCGGCGACCGTGCGGGCCGCGGCGCTGCTGCCGCTGAGCGCCTGGGACGCGTGGCGGGTCATCTCGCGGCGACGGCCGGATCTCGTCGTGGGCGTCGGGGGCTACAGTTCGGGTCCGCTCGTCCTGCTGGCCGCACTGCGGCGTATTCCCACCATGGTCCTGGAGCAGAACGCGGTCCCCGGCTTGACGAACCGCCTGCTCGCGCCGTTCGTGCGCGCGGCCGCCGTGTCGTTCGATGCGGCGCTGGCATCCTTCGGGAGCAAGGGGTTCGTCGCTGGCAACCCGGTGCGCCCGGAGTTTCTGGAGGCGGCGACGGTGGAGGACACTCCGCCGGAAATCTGCCGTCTGCTCGTGCTCGGCGGCTCGCAGGGTGCGCGCTCGGTCAACGACGCGATGCGAGGCGCCGCGTCGATGCTGGCGGCGATCCGCCCGCGGCTGGTCATCACGCATCAGGCCGGACCCGCCGATGCCGACGCCGTCCGGCAGGCCTACGCGGCGGCTGGTGTCGAAGCACGCGTCGAGGCCTTCCTGGACCCGGTCGCGCCCGAGATGCGAGCCGCGCAGATCGTGCTGTGTCGTGCCGGGGCGACGACGATTGCCGAGTTGGCCGCGGTGGGTCGAGCGAGCGTGCTGGTGCCACTCGCGACCTCCACCGACGACCACCAGCGCCGAAATGCGGAGTTGATCGCGGGCGCGGAGGCGACGGAGTTGCTGGCGCAGCGCGACCTTCAGGCCGACGTGGCCGAGCGGCTTGGAGCGCTCGCGCGCGATCCGGCGCGGCGAACGCGGATGGCCGGTGCGATCAAGCAGTTTGCGCATCCCGAGGCGGCGCGCACGATCGTCGACCGTGCGCTTCGCCTGGTGCGAGCGTGAGTGATCGAGGACCGACGCGCGGCGATCTGAGCGGAGCGATCTAGTCGATGTTGGGCCGAACCAGGCGGATTCATTTCGTGGGCATCGGCGGTTCCGGCATGTGCGGAATCGCGGAGTTGCTGGTGAATCTCGGCTACGCCGTCAGCGGGTCTGATCTGAAGCGTTCGCCCGCCACCGATCGACTGACCACCCTCGGAGTGGCGATGCACGTCGGCCACGACGCGCAGCTCGTGGCCGATGCCGACGTGGTCGTCGCCTCGTCGGCGGTCACCGAAGCCAACCCCGAGGTCGTAGAGGCACGACGCCGTCACATCTCGGTCATTCCACGCGCCGAGATGCTGGCCGAGCTGATGCGGTTGCGCTACGGCATCGCGGTAGCTGGCTCGCATGGCAAGACGTCGACGACGTCGATGATCGCGCTCGTGCTCGAGCGCGGCGACCTCGATCCGACCGCCGTGATCGGTGGGCGGCTGAGTGCGTTCGGCAGCAACGCCCGGCTGGGCCGTGGGAACTACATGGTGGCTGAAGCCGACGAAAGCGACCGGTCGTTTCTCCGCCTGTCGCCTTCGATCGCCGTGATCACGAACGTCGACCACGAGCATCTCGAGCAGTACGGCACCTTCGATGGCCTCTGCGAGGCGTTCGTGGACTTCGCCAATGCCGTGCCCTTCTACGGTGCGATCGTGGCGTGCGCTGATGACGAGCATCTGCGCACCTTGCTCCCCCGGATGACGCGGCGTGTGCTCGCGTACGGTCTTGACGACGGCCGGGCCGTCGACGTGGCCGGCCGCGACGTGCAGTTGCGGCCCTTCGGATCCTCCTGCGAGGTCCACGCCGCGGCTGCCGGGGGGCCGCGGTCGTCGCTCCTGGGAACGCTGCACTTGCAGGTGCCCGGCCACCACAACCTGCGCAACGCCCTGGCGGCGGTCGCGGTCGGGTTGGAGGCCGGGGTCGGATTCGACCGGATCGCCGACGCGCTGTCGGATTTCCGCGGCGTGGAGCGCCGGTTTCAACTCAGGGGCGAGGTCGACGACGTCATGATCGTCGACGACTACGGCCATCACCCGACCGAGATCCGGGCGGTCCTGTCGGCCGCGCGGGCTGGTCTCGACCGGCGAGTGGTCATCGTCTTCCAGCCGCACCGATACACCCGCACCCACCAGTTGCTCGAGGAGTTCGGGCGGGCCCTCGCGGGTGCCGACGAGGTCATCCTGACGGAGGTCTACGGAGCGGGCGAGCCCCCGATCTCCGGGGCGACCGCCGAAGCGATTGCCGAGGCCGTGCGCCGCTCCGGCCAGGACGCCGTGCACCTGGTCGAGTCGCTCGATGATGTCGCCGGCGCCGTGGTCCGGCTCGTGCGGCCGGGCGATCTCGTGGTGACGCTCGGCGCGGGCTCCATCGGCGACGTCGCCGGAGGGATTCTGCGACAGCTGGAAGCGCGGCGTGCCACGCAAGGCGACGTCCAGCGTGGAGCAGGGGGCTAATGGGCGTTCGAGCACCCGCGGACAAGCGCTTCCGGCGCTCTCACGTCAAGCCGTTGAAGCGACGCCGGACGACGCGCGCCGGGCTCCTGCGCGTCGGGCGCACTGTGGTGGTGTTCCTGCTCGTGGCCTACGCGCTCTACCGGGCGACCGACCTCGTGCTGAACGCGTCGGCGCTGGCCATCGATCGGATCGAGGTGCGCGGGCACACGCGGCTGTCGACCGGCGAAGTGCTCGCGCTGGTCGACGACCTACGCGGCGAGAACATTCTGACGGCGCGGCTCGAGACCTGGCGCGACCGGTTGATCACCTCACCCTGGGTGAAGAACGCGTCGCTCCGCAAGGTGATGCCATCGACGATCGACATCGTGGTGACCGAGCGGCTGCCGATCGCGTTCGGCCGAGTCGACGAGCAGCTCTATCTCGTCGATGCGCGCGGCGCTGTCATCGACGAGTACGGACCACAGTATGCCGACTTCGATCTCCCGATCATCGATGGCTTGATCGAGCGCGTCGAGACCGGGCCGTCCGTCATCGATCCGGTGCGGGCGCGTCTGGCGCTCCGGTTCATGGAGGACCTCGAGTCCAGGCCAGACCTGGCGCGCCGTGTGTCGCAGTTCGATGTGGCCGATGCCTCGGACGTCGTTGTGCTGCTCGACGGTGACGGTGCGCTGCTACGCCTGGGTAATGTTGGATTCTCCGATCGGATTCACGCGTATCTCGAGATGGCCGAGGCCCTGCGCGAGCGCGTTCCCGAGATCGACTACGTCGACTTGCGATTCGGAGAGCGAGTGTATGTCCGGCCGGTGGGATCGGATGACCCGATTCCGGCCGTGCCCTGACGACCTCGATCACACGGTACGGAGGATGTGTGGCACGCAAAGAACGATATCTCGTCGGCCTTGACGTCGGCACGTCGAAGATCACCGCCATCGTCGGCGAGATGATGGACGACGGCAGCCTCGACATCATCGGGATCGGCGTGGCCGAGGCCCACGGTATCCGGCGCGGGGTAGTCGTGAACCTGGAAGCCGCGGTCGAATCGGTGAAGAAAGCGATCGAGGAAACCGAGTTGACGGCGGGTGTCGAGATCGACTCGGTGCACCTGGGGTTGTCGGGTGCGCACGTCAAGGGCTTCAACAGCCGGGGCGTCGTCGCGGTGGCTGGCAAGCATCGGGAAATCTCGCGGGAGGACGTACAGCGCGCCATCGACGCGGCCAAGGCGGTGGCCCTGCCGAGTGGGCGCGAGATTCTGCACGTCCTGCCACAGGACTTCGTCGTGGATGAGCAGGACGGCATCGGCGCCCCCGTCGGCATAACGGGCGCCCGCCTCGAGGTTAACGTTCACATCATCACCGGTAGCGCGTCGTCCACGCAGAACATCGTGGCGTGCGTCAATCGCGCGGGCGTGGCGGTGTTGGACACGGTGCTCGAGCAACTCGCGGCGAGTGAATCGGTCCTGACGAACGACGAGAAGGAGCTGGGCGTGGCCCTGGTCGACATCGGCGGGGGCACGACCGACTTCGCCATTTTCGAGCGCGGCAGCCTCTGGCACACCGGTGTGGTGGCGATCGGCGGTGATCACTTCACGAACGACATCGCCGTCGGCCTGCGCACGCCGATTCCTGACGCAGAAAAGATCAAGCGTCGGTGTGGCTGCGCCTTGTCGGCGATGGTCGACGAGGACGAGACGATGGAAGTGGTCAGCGTCGGCGGACGGCAGCCCCGGGTCATGGCGCGCCGCATCCTGTCCGAGATCCTCCAACCACGCGCCGAGGAGATCTTCCACCTGCTCTGGGATGAAATCCGCCGCGCCGGCTACGAGAAGTCGCTGAACTCTGGCATCGTGCTGACAGGCGGTGGCGCGGCCCTTGACGGCACGGCTGAGATCGCGGAGCAGATCTTCGACCTGCCGATCCGACGGGGGTGCCCTGGCGAGATCGGGGGACTCGCCGACCACGTCCACAGCCCGGCGTTCGCGACCGCCGTCGGGCTCGTGATGTACGCCCATCGAAACCATGTGAGCGAACCGACACGGCTGGTGGGCAGCGGTGCGCTCGGCCGCGTCGCGGGCCGGTTGTTTGGCCTGTTCAAGGAGTTCTTCTAGATTCTCGAGTCCATGTGGCGGCGTGTCCGTCCTTCGCGAGGTGGAGGCCTGAAGATGACCGACGTGAACATTCCTCAGACAGGTACTGACCGGATTACTGGTGACCCGTCATTGCGTCTCACGCTCGACGAAGCGGCCCGGGCTGGTGCCCGTATCTCCGTGGTCGGGGTCGGGGGCGGCGGTGGCAATGCCGTGAACCGGATGGTGCAGTCAGGCCTGCAGGGCGTCGACTTCATCGTCGCCAACACCGATATTCAGGCGCTGAAGGGGAACGCCGCGCCCAGCAAGATTCAACTGGGCGCCAGGATCACCAAGGGGCTTGGCGCCGGCGCCGACCCGAACCTCGGCCGGCAGTCGGCGTTGGAGGATACGGACAAGTTGCTGCAGGCCCTCGACGGTGCCGACATGGTGTTCGTCACGACGGGGTTGGGCGGCGGCACGGGCACCGGCGCGGCGCCGGTCATTGCCAGCCTGGCCAGCGAGTTGGGTGCGCTGACCATCGCCGTGGTCACGAAGCCGTTCGCGTTCGAAGGGAAGAAGCGCGCCACGAGAGCGGAGCAGGGACTCGAGGAGCTTCGCGAGTGTGTCGATTCGGTCATCACCATACCCAACGAGCGGCTGCTGTCGACGATCGAGCGCCAGACGTCGTTGGTGGATGCGTTCGCGACGGCCGACGACGTGCTGCGCCAGGCCATCCAGGGCATCTCCGATCTGATCCTCGTGCCCGGCTTGATCAATCTCGACTTTGCCGACGTCACGACGATCATGTCCGGCATGGGCATGGCCATCATGGGGACCGGTATCGGCGAAGGCGCGTCGCGCGCCAGCGACGCCGCGAACCTGGCGATCTCGAGCCCGTTGCTCGAGGACGCGTCGGTCAAGGGCGCGCGCGGCGTGATCATCAACATCACGGGCGGCGGCGATCTGTCGCTGATCGAAGTCAGTGAAGCCTCGTCGATCATTCACGAGGCGGCGCACGACGAGGCGAACATCATCTTCGGCGCCGTCGTCGATCCGACCATGCAGGGGCAGGTCAAGATCACGGTCATCGCGACCGGATTCGACCGGCAGGCGCACACGCCGGCGGAGCAGAGCTCGACCCCGGTCGACCTGCAGCACTACTCGACGTGGACCCAGGAGAACGCGGAGCCCTCCGCCGCGGCGCCGCGGCTCTCGCTGGCGCGCCAGCCCGCGGTCGACTTCCCGCTGGCCACGGCTCCGGCTGCGGGGGACAGCGCGCTCGCTGACGTCGAGCTAGATCTGGACGACACCGTACCGGTCGACGTGCCGGCGTTCCTGCGTCGCCAGTCGGAGGCGTAGGCCGCATCGTCCGGGCCGGGCGACCGAGCGACATGTCCTTCTGGCAGCAGCGCGAAGCTGCGCAGCGCCAGCTCGATCTCGAGCGAGGAGGTGGTCGACCGTCGGTCGGCGACCGGCTCCGGGTCGTCCTGGCCTTTCCCAACACCTATCACGTCGGGATGTCCAATCTCGGCGTACAGACGGTGCACCACCTGTTCAATTGCGAGCCGGGTGTCGCCTGCGAGCGGGTGTTCCTGCCCCCCAAGCAGGAATTGCGTGCCCTGCAGACGTCGCGTGCGCCGCTCCTGTCGCTCGACACCCAGATGCCGGTCTCCGACTTCGACGTCGTGGCCTTCACGGTGTCGTTCGAATGGGACTACGTGAACATCCTGACGATGCTGAGGCTCGCGGGCATGCCGATCTATGCGAGCGAGCGGACCGATCGGCATCCGCTGGTCGTCTTGGGCGGCGCCGTGACGTTCTTGAATCCCGAGCCGCTCGCGCCGTTCGTCGACGTCGTGTCGGTGGGCGAGGGCGAAGCCCTGGTCGCGCCCCTGGTCTCGGCGGTGGCGGCAATGGACCGTCGGGATGCGCTGCGGCAGCTGGCGACCCAGCCTGGTTTCTACGTGCCGTCGCTCTATGGGGTGCGCTATCGCGACGACGGCGTGGCCGAACCGCACGAGGCGCTGGAGCCGGCCGTGCAGCCGTTCGTCCCGAAGGCCGCGGTCAAGACGATCGACGAGATCGACCCACCCTGCACGCGGATCTTCACACCGCACACCGAGTTCGGGTCTCGGTTCCTGGTCGAGATCGTGCGGGGCTGCGCGAAGCTCTGCCGGTTCTGCTGGGCCGGCTACAACTACCTGCCCGTGCGCGCGTTCGCCACCGAGCGGATTCTCTCGCTGGCCGAGCAGGCCAAGCCCTACGCGGGCCGAGCCGGGCTCGTGTCGATCGCGGCGTGCGACCATCCCGACATCGAGGAGATTCTCGAGCGCCTGCTGGCGCTCGGCTACACGGTCAGTCTTGCGTCACTGCGTCTCGACGACCTGACGCCGCAGATCGTCGAGTTGCTGTACCGGAGCGGCGAGCGGACGGTCACGATTGCCCCGGAAGCCGGATCCGATCGTCTGCGCCAGGTGGTGAACAAGGTTATCTCGAACGAGCAGATTCTCGAGAAAGCCGAGTTGATCTTCTCGACCGGTGTCGAGAACCTGAAGCTCTACTTCATGGTCGGCCTGCCGACCGAGACCGATGCGGATCTGGTGGCCATCCGAGACCTGGTGGTCCGGTTGCGAGACGCGATGCTCACCCACGCCCGCCGCCGAGGTCGCCCGGGCCGGATTATTGCCAGCGTGAATCCGCTCGTGCCGAAGCCCGGCACGAGCTATCAATGGATGCCGATGACGGCGCCGGCCATCGTGGCGGCTCGGACCAAGCGACTGCGAGAACTGCTGGCCGGACTCGACCACGTGCACGCGTCGATCAAGTCGGAGCGCCACGCCTTCTATCAGGCGCTGCTGTCGCTGGGTGACCGACGGGTCGCCCCGGTCATCGATGCGGCATCCCTGAACGGGGGTGACTGGCGGCGCGCCGCCGAGACAGCCGATGTCGACCCCGAGTTCTGGGTGTTCCGGGATCGCAGCCTCGACCCGGCGCTGCCGTGGGACATCATCGACGGCGGCGCGAAGGACGCCTTCTTCCGATCGGAATTCGACAAGAGCTTGCGCGGCGAACCGACACTGCCGCCCGCGCGTGGCGGCACGCCGCCGCCGCTGGTCCGCGGCTAGCCGCCCAGGAGCAGGACGTGTGCGAGGGCCAGCGCATCCGCGTGCGTGATGGTCAGCACGCTCGAGGCGGCACCGAGTTCCCCGAACCGCCTGGCCGCGCCGCCGTGAAACTTCAGTTGCGGCGGTCCACCGTGCCGCACGACCTCGATGTCACGCCAGAGCACGCCCCTCGAGTGCCCGGTGCCGAGCGCCTTCATGGCGGCCTCCTTCGCGGCGAACCGCCCGGCGAGGTGCGGCGCGGGGTTCCGTCGCTTCTGACAGTAGGCGATCTCACCCGGCGTGAAGATGCGCGTCAAGAACCTCTCACCGTAGCGCTCCAGGACCCGCTCGATCCGGGGAATGTCGGTGGCGTCGAGGCCGGTCCCGATGATCGTCACTGGGGTCAGGCCTCGGCCTCGGCTTCATCCATGGCCAGGTTGGCGAGCCGGTCGGCCTCGGTGTTCGAGGCGCGCGGGACGTGCTCGAAGCGGGTCCCTTCGAGCTGCTGCACCAGCGCGCTGGCCTCCTGGTGCAGTGGCTGCAGCCCCGGGTGCCGGACGCGGTACTTGCCCTGCATCTGGCGGACCAGCAGCTGGGAATCCGACCTGACAAGCACCTGTCGCTGCCCGGTGTCGACGAGGAAGGTGAGCGCGGCGATGAGGCCGCGGTACTCGGCGACGTTGTTGGTCGCGGTGCCCAGCGCGCCCCTCAGCTCGGCGTGAACCGCGCCGTCCGGCTCCTCGATTCTGACACCGTAGCCGGCCGGTCCGGGATTACCCCGGGACCCGCCGTCGATGTAGGCCACGAGCATGGGTGACGGTCTGCGAGCGTGGGCGGCCGATCAGGCGTCCGCGGCCGGCTGGGCACCAGCGGCGGCGTCGAAGTGGAGGATACGGCCGCAGTGTTCGCACTGAATCAGGCGATCGTTGCGGCGTACGTCGTTGAGTACCTGCGGGCGGAGGTGCACGTGGCACGAGCTGCAGAGGCCATCCCTGGCCTCGACGACCGCGACACCGTTCCGCTTCTCGACGATCTGGTCGAACAGCCCAAGGATCTTCCCTGCAATCTCGCCCGCCAGGACTTCCCGGGCGTCGAGCGCCTTTTTGGCGGCGGCCTCGCAGGTACCGCGCTCCTGTTCGATCGTCTTCCGCTCGGCCTCGATGTCGGCTTCGGCCGCCGCCAGGGAGGCCTCGGCGTCCTTCACGGCGGCGGCCAGCGTATCGCTCTCGAGCATCGCTTCGAGAATCCGCTCCTCGAACGACTGCACCTCGTGCTCCGCGGTGGCGATCTCCTTCTGCATCGCCTGGTATTCCTTGTTGGTCTTCACGCTCATCAGCTGTTCCTTGAACTTGCTGAGGCGACTCTGTACGGCGGCCACTTCCTTCTCGAGTTCGCGGCGGCTGCCCTGATTGGTCTCGAGCTGCTGCTTGGCCGTGTCGAGTGCTGAGCGCTGTTCGTCCAGTCGGGCGTCGAGCGCGTCGATTTGCGCGGGGATCGTGGCGATGCGGCGCCGAGCGTCGTCGGCGGTGGTGTGCAAACTCTGCAGCCGGATCAAGCGTTCGAGATCGGGCAGCATCGGTTGGCGTCGGCACGGTTCCACCCGGACAGGGTGCGGGGCGTGCCGTGGATCGTGGCTCTCATCATCGTAAGCGTCGGTTGGCGTCGGCCGGCGGGTGCGCGCCAGCCTCTCGTATTGTGTCAGGTTCGCGACGTCGAAGTCGACCGCGCGTTGAACCTCTTGGCAATGGTGGGCCCACCAGGATTCGAACCTGGGACGGACCGGTTATGAGCCGGCGGCTCTACCGCTGAGCTATGGGCCCTCGTATCAGCTGGCATCCGGGTCACGTGCGCCCTTCGAGGAACGCTCGAAGCTTGCGACTGCGCGACGGATGCCGCAGTTTTCTCAGCGCCTTGGCCTCGATCTGGCGGATTCGCTCGCGGGTGACGGCGAAGCTCTGGCCGACTTCCTCCAGCGTATGCTCGCTGCCGTCGCCGACGCCGAAGCGCATCTTGATGACCCGTTCCTCGCGCGGCGTGAGCGTACGCAAGACCGACTCCGTCTGCTCCTTGAGGTTCAGGTTGATCACGGCCTCGGCGGGAGAGACGACCTGTCGGTCCTCGATGAAATCGCCCAGATGGCTATCTTCTTCCTCGCCGATCGGGGTCTCGAGGGAGATCGGTTCCTGGGCGATCTTCAGGACCTTCCGCACCTTGGACACCGGAATGTCCATCCGCTTGGCGATCTCTTCCGACGTCGGCTCGCGGCCCAGTTCCTGGACGAGCGCGCGGGAGGTGCGAATGAGCTTGTTGATCGTCTCGATCATGTGGACCGGGATGCGAATGGTCCGCGCCTGATCGGCGATGGCGCGCGTGATGGCCTGGCGGATCCACCAGGTTGCGTAGGTGGAAAACTTGTAGCCGCGGCGATACTCGAACTTGTCCACCGCCTTCATCAACCCGATGTTACCTTCCTGGATCAGGTCGAGGAACTGCAGGCCACGGTTGGTGTACTTCTTCGCAATCGACACGACCAGTCGCAGGTTGGCTTCCACCAGTTCCTTCTTTGCCTGCTCGGCCTGCATCTCGCCGCGGGCGATCGTGTGCAACGTGCGGTGAAGCTCCTCGGGCGTGCTCTCGAGCTCCCTCGTGAGCTCCCGGAGGGCGGCGCGAATCTCCCGCTGCCGGCGCGCCAAGGCCTTCCGGTCCTCCTCCTTGAGGCGGCCACGCTTCTTCTTCAGAATGATCTGCCGGCCGACGCTGTCCAGCTCGCGTTGGATCCGCTGCACGGTCTCCACCGACTCCTTGATCTGAACGATCATTCTGCGCTTGACCGCTTCGGTGAAATCGATGCGCCGAATGAGGTCGGACAGCAGGATCCGCGCGCGCATCATCTTCCACTTGGAGCGACGGTACCGTTTCCGATCGCGCTTCGAGATGGCTGCGAGCCTGGCCTCGCGCTTCTGGAGGTCGATGCGCGCCTTGCGGACCGCCTCCATCTGCTTCAGCACCTGGCGCGCGCGCGCCTCGATCCGTTCGTCGGTGATCTCTTCGTCCTGGAACGTGGCCAGCTCCCGGACGGTGACCGCCCGGTTCTTGAGCTGTTCGCCCATGTAGATGATGCCCTTCGCGATGGTCGGGGTCCGTGAGATGGACTTGATGACCGCGAGCTTGCCCCGCTCGATGCGCTTCGCGATCTCGACCTCGCCCTCTCGCGTCAGCAGCGGCACGGTACCCATTTCGCGCAGGTACATCCGAACCGGATCGTTCGTCTTGTCGAGGGCACCCGGCGTCAGGTCCAGCTCGGGTTCCTCGCTGCCCTCGGACCTCCGGTCGCGCATCTTCTCTTCGCGGTACTTCTGCTCCGATTCGACGACCTCGATGCCCGCGTTGCCGAACGTGCTGAACAGATCGTCGAGTTCGTCGGATGACGTGATGTCCGCCGGCAGGAGCTCGTTGACCTCGTCGTACGACAGGTAGCCCTTCTCCTTGCCGATCGCGATGAGCTGCCGGACTTCGTCGTACTTTTCTTCGATGGACAACGGGGGTTCCTTCCTTAAGGTCTCTACCCTCTCACCGGATGCCAGCGCGCGCGGGCTACTTTTCGCCATTACTGATTCAACGCCTCGAGCTGTAGCAAGAGGTCCTTCTTTCGCTGCCACAGCGTGTCGATTTCCGCGAGGTCGCCCTCGCCACCGCGCTGTTGCAGTCGGTCAATTTCTTCCTGCACAGCCGCCCGCTCCCGCTCGAAGCGACGTCGCTTCAGCGCGATACCGCATTCGGCCGCCGCCGCCGGCGGCGTCGACTCGTCGGCGATCGCCGCCGCCAGCGAGGCCTCTCCTTCACTTAGACGCTCGAGCAGCGTTTTTGGCACACTGTCGGGCGGCCAATCGAGCAGCGCGCGTGCCGCGTCCAGGATCGGGGCCGACGCCAGACCCTCGAGGTCGGCGTCGTCGAGGTCTGCGAGGACTGGCAGCGCCGTCGCCGGTTCATGGAGCAACGCCCAGATCAGGCCCTTTTCCGCCGCTCGCACCTGGCCGTGGCCCGGAAGGTCGCGGTCGCCCAGTGTCGGCCGCCGCTCGACCGCCGCCTTGCGGATCTCGGTGCGGACCACCTCTTCCATCACGCGGGCACGGTGGGCCAACCGGTCCGCGAATTGGTCTCGGGTCGCGGCGTCCGGAATCCGAGCGGCGATGCCCAGCATCTGATTGAGAAATGCTCGTCGACCCTCGTCCCGGCCCACGTCGTGCGTGGCCACGCCGTGGTCGAGCAGGAATTCCAGGTACGGCCGTGAAGTGCGCAGTTTTTCCACGTACGCAGCCCCGCCGTTCGTCTGCACGAACGTATCGGGATCTTCGCCCGCCGGCAGCACCACCACGTTGACCTGAAATCCTTCAGTCACAAGCATTTCGCCAGAGCGCAGCACGGCGGTCTGTCCCGCCTGGTCCGCGTCGAAACTCAAGACCACCTTGTCGGTGAAGCGCCGCAACAGCTTGCTCTGCTGCGGGGTCAGCGCGGTGCCGCAGGTGGCGACCACCGACATGATCCCCGCCTGGAGCGGCTGGGCGAAATCAAAGTATCCCTCAACGAGGACGGCGTAGCCAAGTTTCCGGATCGCCGACTTGGTGAGGTGGAGGCCGTAGAGCGTCCGGCCCTTGGTGTAGATGGGCGTTTCGGGCGAATTCACGTACTTCGGCTGCTGGCCGGCGTCCGTCGCGCGGCCCCCGAATGCGACGATCGAGCCGCTCTCCCGGCAGATCGGAATCATCAGGCGGCTGCGAAACCGGTCGATCCGCCCCGTGTCGCGCTCGACGACTAGCCCGCTGGTCAGCAGGAGCGGCATCGCGAAACCGAGCTGGCTCAGGTGCTTCGTCAGCCCTTCGCGGGCCGGGGGGGCGTAGCCCAGCCCGAGTTGCGCGATCGTGGCGTCGATGATCCCGCGGTCGTGCAGCTGCTGGCGCATCCTGGTGCCAGCCTGGGCGGCCAACTGCTCCTGGAAGTAGGTGCCGGCGGTCTCGTGGGCCTTCAGGAGCGACTCCCGTTCGGCGTCCGCGGCCGGATCCCGCGGGCCGCCCTCGAGTTCGGGCACGGCCACGCCGAACCGCTGGGCCAGCTGGCGCACGGCATCCTGGAACCCGACTTTCTCCTGTAGTTCCAGGAACTTGAACACGTCGCCGCCGAGGCCGCAGCCGAAGCAGTGAAAGAACCCGCGGTCGCGATGCACGTGAAACGACGGCGTCTTCTCCGAGTGGAACGGACACAGGCCCTTGAAGCTCGTACCGGCCTTCTTGAGCGGGACGTGGTCCTGCACGACGACGACGATGTCGACCTGTGCCTTGAGATCGTCGATGAACGATTGAGGAAACAATCCCATGATGCCGTCAGCCGCTAGGCTCTCAGCTCGACCACGGTGACGCCGCGTCCGCCCTCTTCGGGCGGCGGCGTGTCGACCCGCTCGACGAGCACGTGGCCATCGAGCAGTTCGGCAATCGCGCGCCGCAGCTGGCCGGTGCCTTGCCCGTGGATGACGCGCACCAGCCGCCGTTCCGCGAGCAGCGCGCCGTCGAGGAACTTCTCGACCCGTGCCACCGCCTCGTCGACCCGGCAGCCAATGACATTGAGCTCGCTGCCGACCTCGTCGGTGGGCCCGAGCTGGACCGAGACCTCGACCCTTGCCGGATCGCCCCGGTCGGCACCCTCGAGGATCGCCAGCGCGTTCGCCTCGACCTGCAGTCGCTTGCCCTGCGCTTCCAGTTCCGCCAGGCCCCCGTCCAGCGACCGGACCCTCCCGCGGATGCCGAGGCCCGACACCTCGACCAGATCACCCGGTGCGGGCGACTTCGTGGACCGTGCCACCTGGCTCGTCGCGGTCGCCGCGATGCCCGACTGCGCGGCGACCTTGGCCAGCGCCTCCCGCGCCTGTCTGCGCAGTTCGCCTTGCCGGCCGGTCGAGAGTCGCGGTCGGCCCGGACCTGCTCGCTGCTCGGCCTCTTGCAGCAACGCCTCGCTGCGCCGTTTGAGGTCGGCGACCACCGTGTCGACCTCGCGCTTCGCGTCCTGGACGCGGCGGTCGACCCGCTCGCGTTCCCGCTGCCGCATCGCTGCGGTCTTGGCCTCGATCTCGGCCTCACGCTGGACGAGCGCCCGCCCCGCGGTCTCGAGGCGCGACCGTTCCCGGTTGAGCGCGTGGCGGTCGCGGTCGAGCGACTGGCGATCGTCCTCCACGTGGGCCAGATGGTCGGCGAGCCGGGCCTCCCGGCCGCCCCGGTACCTTCGCGCCGCGTCGACGACCTGAGCCGGCAGACCGAGGCGTCCGGCGATCTCGAGCGCGAGGCTGCGTCCAGGCGAGCCGTATCGCAGGGCGTAGGTCGGCGCGAAGGTGTCGGGATCGAACCCGAACGCGGCGCAGGTGACGCCGTCGGTCGTCGCGGCGAACGACTTGAGCGCATCGTCGTGGCTCGTGACGATGACCCGTGCGCCACGCTGCCGAAGGTGTTCGACGATCGCCGTACCGAGGGCGCCGCCTTCGACCGGATCCGTGCCGGCCCCGACCTCGTCGAGCAGTACCAGGGCCGGGTTGTCCAACTCGCGATCCATGGCGACGATCTTGGCAATGTGGCCCGAGAATGTGCTGAGACTGGCCGCGATCGATTGGTCGTCGCCGATGTCAGCGAAGATCGAACGGAACACCGGCAGCCGCGAACCCTTGGCCACGGGAATGTGCAGACCGGTCTGGGTCATCAGCGCCAGGAGTCCGGCGGTCTTGAGGGCCACGGTCTTCCCGCCGGTGTTGGGTCCGGTCACGACGAGCGTCGTGACAGGCGGTGTCAGCAGGAGATCGATCGGGACTGGCTCGGTCTGGCGCGGCGCGGCCGCCTGATCGGGTGCGGCGTCCGACCCTCGGTCCGGCTCCACGTTCAGGCGCTCGGCGACGCCGCGCATCAGGAGGGGATGGCGGGCGTCACGGAGTTCGAGCCGTCCATCCGACGAGAGGTCGGGTGCGATGCCGCCCACGAGCTCGGCGAGGCGCGCCTTCGCGTAGACCATGTCGAACTCAGCCGCCGCATCCAGCGTCCGCTGCAGCTCGGCGGCTCGCGCGCGGAAGGCGTCGGTCAGGTCGAGGAGAATCCGGTGGATCTCGTTTCGTTCGTCGTCGACGAGGGCGATGACGTCGTTGTTCAGCTCGACCGTGTTCAAGGGTTCGACGTAGAGACTGGCCCCGCTGGCCGACTGGCCGTGGACAAGGCCAGGAATCGCCCTGCGATGCTCCGATCGCACGACCAGGACGTACCGCCCGTTACGGTCGGTGACGACGCGATCCTGCAGATAGCGCGACGTCTCCTTGCCCCGAAGGAACGATTCGAGCGCGCCGCGCAGCCGGTCGCGCTGCGTCCGCAGTCGCCCGCGGATCGCTCGCAGGGCCGGGCTGGCGCCGTCGGTGACGTCGCCGTTGTCGTCGATCGCCCGGCGCACCGCGCTGTTCTCGTCGGCGAAGCTGCAGGTGCGCTCGGCGATCCGGTGGAGGCAGGGGGTCTCGGCGCTCGGCAACTGCCGGATGGCGCCCTCGACTTCAGCCGTAGATCCGAGAAACGCCGCGAGTGTCCTGAGGCCGGTCGGTTCGAGTGCCCGGTCGGCCATCGCCAGCGCATCGAGCACCGATTCGAGGTCGTCCGTCGCATGCAGCGAAGGCCGGGCCTCGGCCAGATAGCGAACGCCCTCCGACGTGGCGGCCAGTGCCTGGGCCACCCGGCGCGGATCGGTATCGGGCTGGAGTTCCCGGACCCGCCGATCGCCGAGCGGAGTCTGGACGAAGCTCCGCACGGCGTCGAGGACGCGATCGAACTCGAGGGCCCGGTGGGCGCCGGCGTGCATTGGACGAAATACTGAGTTGGAGCGCGGAAGGCCGGAAGCCGCCCCGGCGACGGGCGGTCCCCGGCAGTGCGACCAATAATTTTAACACCGTTGCTGCGCTTCCTCAAGCTGCGGCCCCCGGCCGGGTCGCGGCGGGGCCGCAGCCGCCCGGGGGCGAGCCGTCGTTCATGACAGATGGTTGATCGTGCTGGCGATCGCAGCGGCGCCGAATCCGTTGTCGATGTTGACGACCGAGACGCCGGTCGCGCAGCTGTTGAGCATGGCCAGCAGCGCGGTGATGCCGCCGAACGCGGCGCCGTAGCCGACGCTGGTCGGCACGGCGATCACCGGGACGTCGACCAACCCACTGACCACGCTGGGCAGCGCGCCCTCCATGCCTGCGGCGACGACGATGACTCGGGCCGCGCCCAGCCGGTCCGATTCGGCGAGGACGCGATGCAGGCCGGCCACGCCGACGTCGTAGAGACGGTCGACCTCGTTGCCCATGACCTCGGCCGTCACCGCGGCTTCCTCGGCCACAGGGAGATCGGACGTGCCGGCCGTGACGATCATGACGGTGCCGTGTCCCGGAGGCGCGGCGGGACCGTAGGAGACGATCCGCGCGTTCGCATGGAAGACGGCGCCCGGCACGACCTTCGCGACGGCGTCGAACGCCGCCTGTTCAGCGCGCGTGATCAGGAGCGGTTGGCTGCGCGCGACGATCCGTTCGGCCACGCCGGCCACCTGCTCCGGGGTCTTGCCGAGTCCGAACACGACCTCGGGGAATCCCTGCCGAATCGAGCGGTGGTGATCGACGCGCGCGAACCCGAGATCCTCGTACGGCGCTTGCCGAAGATGCTCGAGCAGCCGCTGGTGCGCGGCCTCGATGCCGAGGTCACCACGCCCTACGTCGGCCAGCAGTTGCTTGAGTTCGCCTGGGGTCATGGTCGTGCCGCGGCCGCGTTGACTTACTTCGCGCTCACCGAGTACGCTTCGAAGTTGCCCTTATCGATCGGCCGTCGCCTATGTAACCCCGAGATCGATTGGAAACACAAGTACTCGACACGACGGCGCGGTCGAACGGGGCCGGCATCCCGGCGGCCCGCGGTCTGATGCCCGATGAATGACACCACCTATGGTTGACACCGTAGCCGCCTCGACCAAGACGGCCTTCAAGGCCGGACTCCAAGACGTCATCGCGACGTCCTCGGGTATCTGCTTCATCGACGGCGAGCGGGGCGTCCTGTCCTATCGCGGATTCGACATCCACGACCTCGCGGAGCAGGCGTCGTTCGAGGAAGTGTGCTTTCTCCTCTGGCACGGCCGATTGCCGACCCGGCCCGAGCTGGGCAATCTGGAGTCCGAGTTGGCGCACTCCCGGCCGCTGCCTGAGGCGATTCTTCGGTTGATGCGGTCGCTCACGCCCGGGAACGGGATGGACGCGTTGCGGACCCTGGCCTCGGCGTTGGCGCACTCCGACCCCGACGTCGGGGACCACACCCCCGAGGCGAACTATCGGAAGGCCGTGAGGCTCACGGCGCAGCTCGCCACGCTCGTGGCGACCTACGGTCGATTCACCAAGGGCGGGGCGCCGATCGAACCCGATCCGGCGCTGGGCCATGCGGCGAACTTCTTGCTCGTGCTCACCGGGGAGCGCCCGCGCGCGCTGGCCGCGCGCGCGCTGGACGTCGCGCTCATCCTGCACGCGGATCATGAGCTGAACGCATCGACGTTCGCGGCGCGGGTCGCGGCCGCCACGTTGACCGACATCCATTCGGCTGTCGTGGCTGGAATCGGCACGTTGAAGGGGCCGTTGCACGGCGGCGCGAACGCTGACGTGATGCGGCTCCTGCTCGACCTGGGCGGGGACGCCGACCCGCAGCGCGTCGAGACGGAGATCCGCGAGCGACTCGCTCGCAAGGAAAAGATTCCGGGCTTCGGCCACCGCGTCTATCGCACTGAGGACCCGCGGGCGACGCATCTCCGACGGATGTCGGCCGAGCTCGGCGCCCGGGCCGGCCAGCCCCAGTGGTTCGAGATGTCGCAGCGGATCGAGGCGGTCGTGACCGACGCGAAGGGGTTGAACCCGAACGTCGATTTCTACTCGGCGTCGACCTACTACACGCTGGGCATCGAAATCGATCTATTCACGCCGATCTTCGCCGTGAGCCGAGTCGCTGGCTGGACGGCGCACGTGCTGGAGCAGTACGCGAACAACCGCTTGATCCGCCCGCGCGCCGACTACACGGGCCAACCCCACCCGCAACCGTTCGTCGCGATCGACCAGCGCTAGCAATTCGCGGCTGCGGCGGCGTCGCGGCGTGATGCGGGCCGTTGGCCTATAATGGTGGTCCGGCAGATGGATCACCGCTTCATCAGAAATTTCTCGATCATCGCGCACATCGATCACGGGAAGTCGACTCTCGCGGATCGAATGCTCGAACTGACGGGCGCGCTCCGGCCTCGCGAGATGGAGGCCCAGGTGCTCGACTCGATGGATCTCGAGCGTGAACGCGGCATCACGATCAAGGCGCACGCGGTGCGTCTGGACTACACTGTCGCCAGCGGCCAGGACTACGTCCTGAACCTGATCGATACCCCCGGGCACGTCGACTTCTCGTACGAGGTCACGCGCTCGCTGGCGGCGTGCGAGGGCGCCCTGCTGCTGGTGGATGCCTCGCAGGGCGTCGAGGCCCAGACGCTGGCGAACGCCTACCTCGCCGTCGACAGCAACCTCGAGGTGATTCCGGTCATCAACAAGATCGATCTGCCTGGGGCGCAGCCGGATGAGGTCAAGCGGCAGGTCAGCGACATCGTCGGCCTCGACGTCAGCGGCGCGATTCTGACCAGCGCCAAGGTCGGCACCGGAACGACGGAGGTGCTGGAGGCGGTGATCGCCGGCGTGCCGCCGCCGACCGGCGACCGCGCCGCGCCGCTCAAGGCGCTCGTCTTCGACTCCTGGTACGACCCGTACCGCGGCGTCGTCGTCCTGGTACGAATCATCGACGGTGAGGTCCGAGAGCGCACGAAGATCCGGCTCATGGCGCTCGGCCAGGACTACGAGGTCGAGCAGGTCGGCGTGTTCTCACCGAAGCCGACGATCGTCGAGTCGCTTGGCGTCGGCGAGGTCGGCTTCGTCATCGCCGGGATCAAGCGCGTCAGCGACGCCAAGATCGGCGACACGATCACCGAAACGGCCAGACCCACGGCCACGGCCTTCCCTGGCTTCAAGGAGATGCGGCCGGTGGTCTTCGCCGGGTTGTATCCGGTGGAAGGGCACGAGTATCCCGAGCTGCGCGACGCCCTGGAGAAGCTGCGTCTCAACGACTCGTCGTTCTTCTTCGAGCCGGAGACCTCGGTGGCGCTCGGGTTCGGGTTTCGCTGCGGATTCCTCGGCCTGCTGCACATGGAGATCGTGCAGGAGCGGCTCGAGCGCGAGTTCGACGTGGATCTGGTGACGACGGCTCCGGGCGTCCTGTACCGCGTGACGACGACCGCGGGAGAGATCCTGGAGATCGATAGCCCGGCGAAGCTGCCGTCCACGAGCGAGGTCGACCGAATCGAGGAGCCGGTCATCACCGCGATGATTCTCACGCCAGCCGAGCACGTCGGGGCGACGCTACAGCTCTGCCAGGAGAAGCGGGGGGTGCAGAAGACTATGGAGTACCTCGCGTCGAACCGGGTGCTCGTGACCTACGAATTGCCGTTCAACGAGGTCGTTCTTGATTTCTACGACCGGTTGAAGACGCTGTCGAGGGGCTACGCCTCCCTCGACTATCACGTGACCGGGTACTGGGAGTCGCCGCTGGTCAAGCTCGACATCCTCGTCAACGGTGAGCCCGTCGACGCGCTCTCGGTGATCGTCCACGGCGACACGGCGTATGCTCGGGGACGGGCGCTCGTGAGCAAGATGCGCGAGTTGATTCCGCGACAGATGTTCGACGTGGCGATTCAGGCGGCCATCGGGGGGCGCATCATCGCGCGCGAGTCGGTGAGGGCGCTGCGCAAGAACGTGCTCGCCAAGTGCTACGGCGGCGACATTTCCCGGAAGCGCAAGCTGCTGGAGAAACAGCGCGAAGGGAAGAAGCGGATGAAGCGCGTCGGCCGAGTTGAGATTCCGCAGGAGGCGTTCCTTGCCGTGCTGAAAGTGGATTCGAGCGCAACCTGACATGTCCCAGTTCCAGAAGTCGACACTGCGCGAGTACTTCGAATCGATCGTCGTTGCGGTGATCCTGGCGCTCTTCATCCGGACCTTCGTGGTGCAGGCCTTCAAGATTCCGACCGGCTCGATGGAGCAGAATCTGCTGATCGGCGATCATCTACTGGTGAACAAGTTCGTCTTCGCGCCGACGGCCTCCGGCGCGGAGCGCGGCGTGCTCCCGGTCGCGCCGATCGCGCGCGGAGACATCGTCGTGTTCAAGTTTCCCGACGATCCCGAGCGAGACTTCATCAAACGGGTGATCGGTCTGCCCGGTGACGTCGTGGAGGTCAGGCACAAGCGCGTCTACATCGATGGACGGCCGCTCGACGAGCCATATGTCCACTACTTGCGGCCGCCATCCGACCCCGACTCGCCCTACGCCGGTGCGGACGTGCGCGAGCAGTACGGGCCCGTCACGGTGCCGGCCGGGGAGTACTTCGTGATGGGCGACAATCGCGACAACTCCCAGGACAGCCGCTACTGGGGGTTCCTGCCGCGCGAGCTGGTCAAGGGGCGGGCGCTGGTCATCTACTGGTCGTACGAGAGCGAGGCCGGCAAGTATCGCGCAACGGGTGTTGGAGCGACGGTCCGTCGCGTCGGGTCGGTCGCGACTCATTTCTTCACCCGCACACGGTGGGAACGCTTGCTGCACCAGATCCGCTAGGGAGGTGGCGGCCGAGCATCGGCTGGCCGCCGCGGAGCCACGTCAATGCGTCTTCTCTTCAAGCTGCTCGTGGCCGGCCTCATCGCCCGGGCCGTGTGGCAGATCGGTCCCGTCTATTGGGACTACACGCAGTTCAAGGATGCCGCGCAGTCGGCCGCGCAGTTCGCGGGGTCCGGAGCGCAGGCGAGATCGCGGGCCGCGTCGTCGAGCTGGCGCGCGAGTACGACTTGCCGCTCGATCCGGCCGACGTCCGGGTTCGCAAGGAGCGGGATCACATGTACATCGATGCCAGCTACACGGCCCAGCTCGAACTGCTGCCGCGCATGGTGCGTCCGTGGCGATTCGTCGTGAGCGTCGACGCCTGGACGACACGGCCAACGCGGGCAAGCGACGTCATTCGCTGATGTGAGCGCGCTACGGTTGGTTGACGAGCACTGCAGCCAGGCGCTGCACCACCGCCGCGGCACTCAGGCCTTCGATCAAGAGTCGCTTCCGGCGTGCTCCGTGACCGCGAACGAGTCGGATCTGTGTGCGTGGCGTCTTCAGTATCCCGGAGAGCAGTTCGATGAGCTCGCGGTTGGCCTCGCCGTCGACCGGTGACGCCGCCAGCCTGACGAGGACACGGCCGTCGCGGACCCCGCTGACCGCTGAGCGTCCGGCGCGGGGCACAGTGTGTACGCTCAGCACGGCGCCGGCGGGTGTATCCACGACCTCGATTGATTGCGTGCGCGGCTGGTTGGCGCTCACCGGCGTCGGGGGATCACTGGACGGCCGCTGGCGCGGGGCGTGCGCCGAAGATGGCGGTACCCACCCTGACCATGGTCGCGCCCTCGGCGATGGCCACCTCGAAGTCGTGGCTCATGCCCATCGATAATTCATCGAGCATCGACGGGTCGACTCCCCGAGTGGCCAGGTCGTCTCGCACCTCTCGCAGTCGGCGGAAGTAGGGGCGGGTCCGCTCGGGGTCGTCCTCGAACGGTGGTATCAGCATCAGGCCCTTGACCTCGACGGCCTGGCATGCGGCGGCGGCTTCGAAGATCCGAGGCAGGTCGGCGGGTGGTGCGCCATGCTTGGTGCGCTCGCCGGCTAGATCGACCTGGATGAGCAGACGTGGCCGGGCGCCCTCATCGGCCGCGGCGCGCTCCAGACGGTCGAGGAGTTCGCATCCATCGACCGAGTGGATCCACGCGAACGGTCCGACGACCTTCCGTGCCTTGTTCTTCTGCAGATGGCCGATCAGGTGCCACCTGGCGTTCAGATCACCGCCCTCGGCGCATTTCGCAAGCGCTTCCTGGACCCGATTCTCGCCGAAATCGACCTGCCCGGCGGCCGCCGCCAGGCGGACGCAGCCCAGGCCGAACGTCTTCGACACCGCGATCAGGCGGACGGAACTCGGCTCGCGGCCGGCTTCGCGCGCCGCGGCATCGACGCGGGCGCGGACGGCGCGAAGATTCTGAGCGATTGAATGGTCGGAGGGCGCGACCAGGCGGGCACCGGCGTCGCCGGTGCCCGCAGGTCGGTCAGGATTCACGGACTACTGACGGAGCTGAGGGAGCATCCCCCGGGCCTGGTCGGCGTACTGGCCGTCCGGCGCAAGCTCGATGTACTGCTCGAGCGCCGTGGCGGCCTCCGCCATGTTCCCCTGGTTCAGGTTCGCCATGGCCAGGAAGTAGTGCGCCTCCGCGTGGCTCGGATTCAGCGAGATCGTCTGCTCGAACTGCGCCTTGGCCTCGTCGAAGCGCTGGGCGTTCCAGAAGATGATGCCCTGGTTGTAGACCGCGATCGGATCCGTCGTCGCGCCAACCCCGGTGCCCGACAGGCGCGCAGCTTCGGCACTGGCCTCGGCTGCCTCGTCGAAGCGGCGGAGCATGTTGTAGACATTCGACAATCCGGTGTAGGCCGCGGCATAGTCGGGCTTCAACTCGATCACTCGCTGGAAGGCCGCTTCGGCTTCTTCCCAGTTCTCCAGCTCGGCCTGCGCGATGCCGATGTTCTGGTAGCAGTCGTGGCAGATGTCCGCGATGCCGACCGCGATCATGAACTGGTTGATCGCTTCCTGGTAGTTGCCGGCCGCACTGGCGGCCACGCCCAGCTCGAACGACTCCTTGAGCTCCTCGATCCGCTCGACGTTGGCGAGATCTTCCTCGGACAGCGCGGCGGTCGCCGATGCCGCGGCCGCGCCGAAGTCGAGGTCGACTGTCAGGTTCTGGCCTTCGCGGATCGAGAATACCGCGGCCGCACTGCCGAGACCCTCTTTCTCGGCCATGAGTTCGTAGCTATTCGCCCGGAGCCCCATGAGGCGGTAGGTGCCGTTTTCGTCGGTCTCGCCTTCCAGGACCATTCGCGGCGGATTCTGGGCCGTGGCAACGACCTTGGCGCCTGCGATCCCGCCGCCCTGGCCGTCCGTGATCCGGCCGCGCAGATTGCCGGATGACTGGCCGAAGCTTGGGGCTGCCACGGCCAGGATCGCCACCATGGCAACGAGCGCCCCGAGTGGCTGGAATATGCTTCGTGTGCGGTGCATAAGGTACTCCTCCGTCAAACAGATGACGCCACTGATTAGATTCTAGTTTACACGGATCCCGCCCGCGGCGTCAGGCTAGCGTGTCGACGAAACGGCCGATCTCGGCGAGGTCTTGGGTGATGGGGGCGGGCGGGAGCGAGTCGAGGAAGCGGCTGCCGTAGCCCTTGGTCCTGATACGCGGATCCAGGATCGCCAGGACGCCGCGGTCCGAGCGGTGACGGATGAGCCGGCCGAGTCCTTGCTGCAATGAAAGGATCGCCAGGGGCACCTGGTAGTCAGCGAACGGGTTGTCGCCGCGCGCCGTGAGCGCTTCGATCCGTGCCGCCGTGATCGGGTCGCCCGGCGAGGCGAAGGGCAGCTTGTCGATGATGACGCAGCTGAGCGCCTCACCGACGACATCCACCCCCTGCCAGAAGCTCGACGTGCCGAGCAACACGGCGTTCGGCGTCTGCCGGAAGTCGCGCAACAGGGCCGAGCGGGGCGCCGTGCCCTGCACCAGCAGCGGGAAATCGAGTCGCGCGGTGGTCACGATGTCTCTGACGCCGTACAGGTTCGCATAGCTCGTGAACAGCACGAAGGCCCGGCCGAGCGTGTGCTTCAGGATCTCGACCACCTCGGCGCCGGCGGCCCCCGTGAACGCGGCGTCGCGGGGATCGGGCATGCGGCGAGGAAGATAGAGAATCGTCTGTTGCCCGAAGTCGAACTCCGACGGCAGACGCAGTTCGTACGCGGAGCCGATGCCGAGCCGGCTTCGCATGTACTCGAAGGTACCGTCAACGGCCAGCGTCGCCGAGGTCAGGACGCCGCCTCGGAGCCGGTCCCACAGCGCCTCCCGGACGATCGCCGAGACGTCGATCGGCGAAGCGCGGAGGAACACCCCACGGTTCCGGAGCTCGAGAAAGAATACGTAGGCCGGCTCGCTCGCCCGCAGGACGAAGCGCAGGTCGTCGCGGACCTCGCCGGCGCGCCTGGCGATCGCCAGGAGGTCCTCCGGCGCATCGGCCAGCAGCGCCACGCTGGATTCCAGCACGGTCAGGGCGTCCACCAGCGCGTGTCCGAGTTCCGCGACCGGCTCGAGTCGCGCGGCGTCGATTCGCGACCGCTGCTCTCCCCGGGCCGGCGCCCCGCCCCGGTCGGTCAGCAGCGCGATGAAGAAGGCCCGCGCCGCCTCGCGGATGCGCCCCAGCGACGTCCGAAGCGCGTCGCCGTCGGCGGGATCGCCAAACCCGCCGCCCTCGAGAGCGCGCGCGGCGTCGCGCGACAGGTCTTCGAGCCGAAACGTGCTGACCGAGATGCCGAAGTACTGCGTGGCCACGTCCTCGAGCTGATGCGCCTCGTCGACGACCACGAAGGTGTACTCCGGGATCACCTCGCCGTAGCCGCTCTGCCGCACGGCGGCGTCGGCACAGAGCAAGTGATGGTTGACGATGACCACGTCCGATTCGGCTGCGCGCTGGCGCATCGTCGTCACGTGGCACTCGTCGTACTGCGGGCACTCGGCCCCGAGGCAGTTCTCCTGCGTGGCCGAGACGTCCCGCCAGAGCGGCAGGTCGTCCGGCACGTCCTCGAGTTCCGCGCGGTCGCCGGTCTCGGTCTGCGCGGCCCATTCTTTCAGCAGCGAGAGGGTGGCGTGGTCGGCCGCGGGCCGGGGCGACGGGTCGTCGCAGGCCGCTTCGAACCGATGCAAGCAGAGGTAGTTGCTGCGCCCCTTCATGTAGGTCGCCCTGAACGCGACGCCCAACGCGTCACGCAGCACTGGGAGGTCCTTGAAGTAGATCTGCTCCTGGAGGTTCTTGGTGCCCGTGGAGATCAGGACGCGCTGGCCGCTCAGGATGGCCGGAATGAGGTACGCGAGGGTCTTGCCCGTGCCCGTGCCGGCCTCGGCCAGCAAGGTACCGCCGGCCTCCAGCACGTCGGAGACAGCGAGTGCCATGTCGCGTTGACCCGTTCGGGGTTCGAACGCGTCGATCGCCTGGGCGAGCGCCCCGTCCGGGTCGAACGCCGCGACGACACGCTGGCCTAGCGTGAGTCGGTTGGGTGTAGAGGGAACGTCTGGCACAGCGCCTGCACCTCGGCACGAACGGTCTCGGCGACCGAGGCGTCGTCTGGAGCCGCCAACACGCGGCCGATCATCTGTCCGATCACCTCCATGTCCGTCTCGCGCATCCCTCGCGTCGTGACCGCAGGCGTGCCGACGCGGATGCCGCTCGCGACGAACGGCGGCTTCGTGTCGAACGGGATCGCGTTCTTGTTCACCGTGATGCCCGCTCGGCCAAGTGCGTCCTCGGCCTGCCGGCCGGTGAGGCCGCGCGACAGCACGTCCACGACGATCAGATGCGTATCGGTGCCGCCGCTCACCAGCCTGAATTTCTCACGGTCCAGGGCCGCGGCCAACCGGCGAGCGTTCGCCGCGACCTGACGCTGATACGCCGCGAACGAGGGCTCGGCCGCCTCCTTGAGGCAGACGGCCTTGGCAGCGATCGCGTGCATCAGGGGGCCACCCTGGACGCCCGGGAACACCGCCTTGTCGATCTCCTTGGCCAGCGATTCGCGACAGAGGATCAGCCCGCCGCGCGAGCCGCGCAATGTCTTGTGCGTCGTCGTGGTCACGACATCGGCATGAGGCACCGGGGAGGGATGCACGCCGGCCGCCACGAGGCCGGCGATGTGGGCCATGTCGACGACGACCCGGGCTCCGACGTCGGCACCGATCGCCGCAATCCGCTCGAAGTCGATCTCGCGCGGGTAGGCGCTCGCGCCGGCGATGATCATCTTCGGGCGATGCTCGCTCGCGAGCCGCGCCATCGCCTCGTAGTCGATCCGCTCATCGTCGCTCCGGACGCCATACGGGACGATCTCGTACAGCTTGCCCGAGAAGTTCAGCGGATGGCCGTGCGTCAGGTGGCCGCCGTGCGCGAGGTTCATCCCGAGGACCGTGTCGCCGGGCGCGAGCAGCGCGAGGTAGGCGGCCATGTTGGCCTGCGCGCCCGAATGGGGTTGCACGTTGGCATGTTCGGCGCCGAACAGCGCCCGCGTGCGGGCGATCGCCAGCGACTCGATCTCGTCGTACCACTCACAGCCGCCGTAGTAGCGACGGCCCGGGTAGCCCTCGGCGTACTTGTTGGTGAGGATGGAGCCTGCCGCCTCCATGACCGCTTCGCTGACGAAGTTCTCCGACGCGATCAGTTCCAGCCCGTCGTTCTGGCGTGTTCGCTCGCGGGCGAGCGCGCCGGCAATGTCCGGATCAACGGTGGCCAGCGAGCGGAGGCGTGATGTGTGGTCGGTCATGTCGTGCAGCGGCCCGGCGTCGCGTCGGGGCGATCACGCGTCGCGGTCGTGCTCGAGGTCCGCGATCTTCTTGATGCGGCGCTCGTGGCGGCCGCCTTTGAACGCGGTGTCGAGAAACGCCTGCACGATGGCCAGCGCGCGGGGGACGGCGGTCACCCGCGCGGCCAAGGCCAGCACGTTCAGGTCGTTGTGTTCCCGGCTCAAGCGTGCCGCCTCGACGTCGAGCAGATTGGCCGCGCGGACGCCGGCGACCTTGTTCGCGGCAATCGCCATGCCGACACCGCTGCCGCAGACCAGGATGCCGCGGTCGTGCGTCCCGGCAGCTACCGCGTCGGCCACCGGACGGGCGAAGTCGGGATAGTCGACCGACGCGTCCGTCTCGGGACCGAAATCGGTCACGTCGATGGAGCGATCCAAGAGTGCTCGCTTGACCTCGTTCTTGAGCGCCACACCGGCGTGATCCGCGCCCAGCGCAATCTTCACGTGGGAATTGTACTATAGCCATCGGAGACGGCGGCGTGCGCCGCGTCTCGTCCAGCGATCTTCTGGAGCGATGCCTTCCACCGTCACCCTGTCACGGCGCGGCGAAGCCCGGCTGCGAAGCGGTCATGTCTGGGTGTACCGTTCCGATATCGTCAGCGTCGAGGCCGAGGGCGGCGATCTCGTCGTGCTCGAGAGCCAGTCGGGCCGACACCTGGGCGCGGCGCTTTTCTCCGATCGATCGGATATCGCCGTCCGACTCGTCTCGCGCGGGCGGGAGCGCGAGCTGCCCGGCGTCGACTTCTGGCGCGCCCGCATCCGCGCGGCAATCGCCTATCGTGAGGCGCTCGGGATCGACGGCACCGCGTATCGTCTCGTGCATGCCGAAGGCGATCGCCTGCCGTCGTTGATCGTCGACCGCTACGCCGACCACCTCGTCATCCAGACTCTCTCGCAGGGATCCGAGCGGCTCCTGCCGGTGTTTTGCGACATTCTCGAGGAGACGCTGGCGCCCCAGGGGATCCTCGAACGGAACGATCCCAGGGTGCGGGAGCTGGAAGGTCTCGAGCGCTGCGTGGGGGTCGTGCGCGGTCAGGTGCCGGAGCGGCTCGAGGTCCACCAGCACGGGATCGGGTTCGAGGTCGATCCGTGGGCGGGGCAGAAGACCGGGCTCTTTCTCGACCAGCGAGAGAACCATCAGGCCGCAGGCCACTATGCCCGCGGGCGTGCGCTCGATTGCTTCAGCTATACCGGCGGCTTTTCGCTCGCCATGGCGATCCGCTGCGATGAAGTCATGGCCGTGGATGCCTCCCGCCCGGCGCTGGAGACGTTGGCGCGCCAGGCCACTCAGCTTGGCGTCCGTGTGGTGACGAACGAGGGCAACGTCTTCGACCTGCTTCGGGCGCTCGAGCGCAACGGCGAGCGGTTCGACACGATCGTGCTCGATCCGCCGGCCTTCGCGAAGAATCGCCGCGCGCTCTCGAAGGCGGTCGCCGGCTACAAGGAAATCAATCTTCGCGCCCTGAAGCTCCTGCAGCCTGGCGGGGTGCTCGTCACCTGCAGTTGCTCCTACCATCTCGACGAGGCAGGCTTCGCCCAGATGCTCTACGAGGCCTCGCTCGACGCGCACGCGCCGGTCGTCGTGGTCGAGAAGCGGATGCAGGCCCGCGACCATCCCGTGGTCCTCGGGATCCCCGAGACCTACTATTTGAAGTGTTTCGTCGTGCGTCGGATGTAGTGGCGACGGCGCCACGCGCCCACGCCACCACGGGCGGCCAGCCCGCGTGGTATAGATCAGCCGTTGCCCCAAGGAGGTTCACCGATGTCCGAGCATGACCCGTCCCCCACCCCGTCGGCCCTGTCCCTGGCCGATGTGTATCCGGGATCCCGCAAGATCTACGTCGGCGACGGCGATGTCCGCGTGCCGATGCGGGAGATCGCACTATCGGATGGGGAACCGGCCTTGCGGGTCTACGACACGAGCGGTCCCGAGGGGTGCGACGTGGGCGAGGGGTTGCCGTCGCTCCGGACGCCCTGGATCGACGCTCGCGGCGACGTCGAGTCCGCGGGGGAACCGGCGGTGCCGCCGGCCGGCCTCCACCGCGGGCGAGCGCGTCGACGAGGCACTGGCTGTGTCACTCAGCTCCACTATGCCAGGCGGGGCGAGGTGACGTCCGAAATGGAGTTCGTGGCCCTGCGGGAAGGGTTCGAGCCCGAGTTCGTGCGTGAAGAAATCGCCAGCGGCCGGGCGATCCTGCCCGCGAACATCAACCATCCCGAGGCCGAGCCGATGGCCATCGGCCGCCGCTTTCTCGTGAAGATCAACGCCAATATCGGCAACTCCGCCATCGGGTCGTCGATCGCGGACGAGGTGGCGAAGCTCCGGTGGGCCACCCTGTGGGGCGCCGACACGGTGATGGACCTGTCGACCGGGGCCGACATCCAGGCGACGCGCGAATGGATCCTGCGGAACTCGGCGGTGCCGGTGGGGACCGTGCCGATCTACCAGGCGCTGGAGAAGGTCGGCGGGCGGCCCGAGGATCTCACCTGGGCGGTGTACCGCGACACCCTGATCAAGCAGGCGGAACAGGGGGTCGACTACATGACCGTACATGCCGGCGTCCTGCTGCGTTTCATCCCGCTGACGGCCCAGCGCGTGACCGGCATCGTGTCGCGTGGTGGGTCGATCCTCGCCAAGTGGTGCCTGGCGCATCATGAGGAGAACTTTCTGTACACGCACTACCGCGAGATCTGCGAGATCTTGCAGGCCTACGACGTCGCGTTCTCGCTCGGCGACGGACTTCGCCCTGGCGCGATCGCCGACGCGAACGACGCCGCGCAGTTCGGTGAGCTGGAAGTCCAGGGCGAATTAACCCGCATCGCGTGGGAGTACGACGTGCAGGTGATGAACGAGGGGCCCGGTCATGTGCCGATGCACCTCATCAAAGAGAATGTCGATCGCCAGATGACCTGGTGTCACGAGGCCCCGTTCTACACCCTCGGCCCTCTCACGACCGACATTGCGCCGGGATACGACCATCTGACGTCAGCGATCGGGGCGGCGATGATCGGATGGTACGGGACGGCGATGCTGTGCTATGTCACGCCCAAGGAGCATCTCGGGCTTCCGGATCGAGAGGACGTCAAGGCGGGCGTCATCGCCTACAAGATCGCCGCCCACGCGGCTGACCTGGCCAAGGGACATCCCCGTGCCAGCGCATGGGACGACGCGATGTCGAAGGCCAGGTTCGACTTTCGCTGGGAGGATCAGTTCAGGCTGTCTCTGGACCCGGCGACGGCGCGCGCGTACCATGACGCCACGCTGCCCTCCGAAGGGGCGAAGGCGGCACATTTTTGCTCGATGTGCGGACCGAAGTTCTGTGCGATGGAACTGACGCAGCAACTGCGCGAGTACGCCGAGGCCAAGGGCGTCAGCGACGGGGAAGCCGTCAGGCTCGGAATGGCCGAGAAGTCCGAGGAATTCCGACGCCAGCCCGGCCTCTATCCGACCGGTTCGTGAGCGAGCTGTTTACCGCGGGTTGAGCAGCGGTACGACCTGGATAATCGTGGCGTAGTGGCTCGGCTGTTCGCCCGGCGCGGGGTTGGCGTAGCCGGCGGCACCGCTCCAGACGTAGTTCTTGATCGTCACGCTCGGCGGGAAGGCCATCGTCTCCTTCCGAAACCGGCCGAGTTCGAACATGTGCACCGGCGGTGAGTCGAATACGCGGTCTCCACGCTCCCGCAGCACGGCGCCGTAGTAGTTGACCATGTCGTCGAAACTGGCGTTGGTGCCGAACAGGTAATAGCGCTGGCCGCGGCCCGCGTCGTACGCGGCCAGGTACCTGGCGTTCGGATAGATCGGCACGCCGAGCGTCGCTTCACTGGGAGTGTCGAGCGTGTTCGGGGCCGGCGGTGGCGCCACGGAGCCGGATTGAGGCCGTTCGGTTTCGCCCGAGGGCGCCGGGGGCGGAGGCGTGTCGCGAGGCGACCCGCCTGGACGGGGGAACGGCCTCGGGACAGGCTGGGCGGCGACCGGCGACACGCCGAGCACGTAGAGCAGGCAGCAGAGCGCGGGGCCGACCCAGGGCCAACGCGCGCGTGGTCGAGGCACCCCGCTATTATCGAGCCGCTGGCGTGAGCCGCGCAAGGGGAGAAGGAGACAGCCCGGACGTGTCAGACCAACGGATCCGTGATTACCAGGCGTTTTGCGAGCGGCACGGCGACTGGGCGATCGCGACGGTCGAGACCTTGGCCCGCCTCGAGTCGCCGACCACCGACAAGGCGGCGGTCGATCGCTGCGGCGACCAGCTCGCGAGTCGGCTGCGGGACCTCGGCGCGCGCGTCACGCCTCTGCCCCAGGAACGGGCGGGCGACCACCTGCTCGCCGAGATGGGTGAAGGCGAGAGCCAGGTGTTGCTGCTGGGCCATTTCGATACGGTCTGGCCGGTTGGCCAGCTGGATCGGATGCCGCTTGCGCGGAAGGGCACCCAGCTGTTCGGCCCGGGCGTCTTCGACATGAAGGGCGGCATCGCTATCGCTCTGCTGGCCGCGCGTGCCGTGCGGGAGGTCGGCGCACCGAACGGCCGAGTCGCGATGCTCTGGACTTCCGATGAGGAGACCGGCAGCGCGACCTCCGAGCCGGCGATCCTGGCGCACGCAGCGCGCAGCGCCGCGGTGTTCGTCCTCGAACCCTCCGGCCCGGGAGGCGCCGTGAAGACCAGTCGGAAGGGATGCGGCCAGTTCGTCCTGACCGTCACGGGAGTGTCGGCCCACGCGGGCATCGAGCCCGAGCGCGGCGCCAGCGCGGTGCACGAGTTGGCGCGGCAGGTCGTGTCGCTCGAGAGCCTTCGAGATCCCGAAGCGGGCGTCACGATCAACGTCGGCCAGCTTCACGGCGGCACCCGCACGAACGTCGTGGCCGAGGAGGCGCGCGCGATGATCGACGTTCGAATTCGCACGGCAGCCGATGCCAGCCGGATCGAGCGTGGCCTGTCTGCGATCGTGGCCAACGACCCGCGGACGACGGTCACTGTCACGGGCGGCTTCCGGCCGCCGTTGGAACGGACAGCCGAGGTCCTGCGTTTGTACGAAATGGCGAAGGAAGTGGCCGCCCAGCTGGGCCGTGAGCTGCCCGAGTTCGCGACCGGCGGGGGGTCGGACGGCAACCTCACCGCGTCGCGCGGCATTCCGACGCTGGACGGCCTCGGGGCGGTCGGCGAAGGGGCGCACGCGCTGCACGAGCAGATCGACGCGTCAGCGATTCCGTGGCGGGCCGCCATGCTGGCCGGCCTGATGGCTCGGGTGATCGACGGCTAGTTGGCCGGAATCGCCGTCTTTACGAGCGGGCGACCGAGGTGGCGTGGCGCCAGTGGTCGAGTAGATCGGACAGGGTCTGCTTGAAGGGCACACTCGGAGCCCAGCCGATCTCCGACTCGATCCGCGTCGGGTCGCCCAGGACGAGCGGTGTGTCGCTCGGACGGATGCGGGCGGGATCGACCCGAACCGTGACCTCCACGCGGGCCAGCGCGATGAGGCCGTCGAGCACCTCCTGGATCGATCGCGCGTGGCCGGAGCAGACGTTGTACACCCTGCCCGACGCGCCTCGCTCGGCCAGCGCGCGATAGGCGCGGACCGTATCGCGGACGTCCGTGATGTCCCGCTTCGCCTGGAGGTTGCCGACGTCGATCGTCGGCTCAACCTCGGCCGCTTCGATGCTCGCGATTCTGGACGCGAAACTGGCGGCGGCAAACGACGGCGACTGTCGGATCCCGATATGGTTGAAGGCGCGCGGCAGGACGACCCGGCACCCGTCCTCCGCGGCGAACCTCGCGCCGAGTTGCTCCTGCGCGAGCTTGCTGACGGCATACGGGTTCGTGGGACCCAGCGGTGCCTCCTCGGAGAGGGCGGAGGCCGACGGCCCGTAGACCATCGCCGAACCAGGGATCAGCAGGGTCGGCGCGAGCCCTGTGTGGCGGACGGCCTCACACAACGTGTGGGTGCCGCGGACGTTGGTCGCCAGCGTGTCGTAGGTCTGGTCCCAGGAGGATCCGACATCGGCCGCACCCGCGAGGTGAAAGACGGTGGCCGGCCGATTCTCCGCGAGCGCCGCGCTGACCGCGCCGGCGTCGAGGATATCCACCCCGCGCCAGCGCACGCGGTCGGGCTGTTCGCGCGGCGGCCCGGTGTCGGTACCGGGCCGGTACCACGCATCCACGGACTGGCCCTCGTCGAGCAGCAGATCGATCAGGTGGCTGCCGACGAAGCCGGCCGCACCTGTGACCAGCACGGGCGATCGAACTCCGGGGTTAGGTGCGATGACCGTACTGCTCCTGGTAGTAGGTCCGGAACGCCGGGTCGCCTTCCTTGATCGGCCGCCACCACGATTCGTGCTGTTGATACCAGGTGACGGTGTCGGCCAGGCCCTGCGCGAACTCGACGGCCGGCTGCCATCCCAACCCTCGAAGCTTGGTCGTGTCGAGGCAGTAGCGGCGGTCGTGGCCGGGCCGGTCCTCGACCCGCTGGATCAGCGAGTCCGGCTTGCCGAGGTGCGCCAGGATCTGCCGGGTCAGCTCCACGTTCGGGATCTCGTGGCCGCCGCCGACGTTGTACACCTCCCCGGGCTCGCCGCGATCGATCAGGAGATCGAGCGCCCGGCAATGGTCGTCGACGTGCAGCCAGTCACGGACGTTCAAGCCGTCGCCGTACAGCGGGACGGCGCGATCGTCGATCGCGTTCGTGATGAACAACGGGACGACCTTTTCCGGAAACTGGTTCGGCCCGTAGTTGTTCGAGGCCCGCGTGATGACCACCGGGACGCCATGCGTGGCCCAGTAGCTGTAGGCTAGGCGGTCCGCCCCGGCCTTGCTGGCCGAGTATGGGTTTCGCGGTCGCAGTTCGTCACCCTCGCGACTCGCGCCCGTCGTGACGCTGCCGTAGACCTCGTCGGTGGAGATCTGGATGAAGCGGCGCAGCTTCGGGGCGTTCCTCGCGGCCTCGAGCAGGACGAACGACCCGTAGACGTCGGTCGTGATGAAGTCGCCGGCGGCCCTGATCGACCGGTCGACGTGGGTCTCCGCCGCGAAGTGCACGACGATCTCGGCTTGTTCGACGAGCGGCGCCGCGACGGCCGGGTCCGCGACGTCCCCACGCACGAAGGTGTGCCTGGGGTCGTCCCTGACGGCCTCGAGGTTCTCGAGCCGTCCCGCGTACGTCAGCTTATCGAGCGTTGTGATTCGCCAGTCGGGGTGCGCCGCAAGCGCGAACCGGACGAAGTTGCTGCCGATGAATCCGGCGCCACCGGTGACGAGAACCTCAACCATTGATGTTGTCCGCGAGAAGCGGTTGCGACACCGCTTCTACCATCGTATCCCGACCTCGGAATTGTCCCCCAGCATGAACCGATGCGCCGACGGGGTCACCGGGCGCCGGAAGATCTTTACGTTTCGACCGACCAAGCTGTCGGCGACCCGACTCTTCAGCTCGATGATCTCGCTACCTTCGAGAATGATGCTGTGTTCGACCTCCGAGCCACGGATGGTGACGTCGTTCATGATCGACGTGAACGGGCCGATGTAGGCGTCCCTCACCTCCGCCCGGGCACCGATGATCGCGGGGCCACGCACGGTCGAGTCGCTGATCGACGCGCCGGCCTCGATCACCACATTGCCCTCGATCCGAGAGGCGCCGTCCACGGATCCCTCGATTCGACGTGCCATCGTCTCCAGGATCAGGCGGTTGGCTTCGAGCATGTCCTCCAGCTTGCCGGTGTCTTTCCACCATCCGTCCACGACATGCGGCGTGACCTTCAGGCCGAAGTCGATCAGCTTCTGGATCGCGTCGGTGATTTCCAGCTCGTTCCGGAAGCTCGGAGAAATTTCTCGCACCGCGCGGAAGACCTCCTTGGCGAACATGTAGACGCCCACGAGAGCCAGATCGCTCTTGGGATCGGCCGGCTTCTCGACGAGTCGCGTTACGCGGCCGTCCGTCAATTCGGCGACGCCGAACATCTGGGGATCCGGCACGTGGGCCAGGAGGATCTGGGCGGCGGGTCGTTCAGACGTGAACTGGTCGACGAAGCGCACGATGCCCTTTGCCAGCAGGTTGTCGCCCAGGTACATGACGAACGGATCGTCGCCGATGAACGGCTCGCTCACCAGCACGGCGTGCGCGAGGCCCCTCGGCGCGTCCTGCTCGATATAGGTCACCTCGACGCCCCAGGTCGATCCGTCGCCGACCGCGGCACGAATCTCGGCCTGTGTGTCGCCGACCACAATTCCGATCTGGCGGATGCCGGCCGCGGCCAGCGCTTCAATTCCGTAGAAGAGGACCGGCTTGTTGGCGACGGGCACGAGCTGCTTGGCGCTTGTGTAGGTCAGCGGCCGCAGGCGGGTGCCCTTGCCGCCGCTGAGGATCAACCCTTTCATTGTACGTCCCCAGTACCGCCGAACATGCCGAAGACATTCGCGAACGACCCGATGCCGGCCAGCGTGAAGGAGATGTTGAATCGATTGTCGACCGCCGCGTGAGCGCGCCCGCCGAACACTTCGAGATTGAAGTTCTGATACGCGACCGTTACACCGCAGCACTGCGTGTTGTAGTACACCATGATGCGCTGCTGGAGGTACCGCGACCGGAGCACATCGTAGTTGAAGGTGTAGAATCCGCCCACCACATTGTCGGGCGTCCGCAGGTTCGTGGCGGCGTTGAGGTAGTGGTCGAGCCCGTCCAGCCGGTTGAATCCACTGAGACCCTGGATGAATCGGCGCTGGCTCCACCCGGCGGTCGTCTGGAGCCAGCTCCCCACCGCCACCGTGCCGTCCGCGCTGATCTCCCGGAAGGCGCCGAACCGGGTGTCGTACTCCGCTCTCACCGACGCGTTGATCTGCTCGGTCGGGCTACCGCGTACGAGCAGCGCCACCGGCGTCAGCCGGCTTGGCGGTGTGCCGTTGAAGCTCGTCCGAAAGTTCGGGTCGAACTGGGCGGCCCGCGCATCGGTATAGAAGCTCTGGGTCAGCGAGATGCTCAGAATCTCACGCGCGTCGCCCTGGGCTCGCCGACGGGCCAGGAACCGGTTTACGATGCCGTAGGCGATCTGGGTGGCACTGCCCACGACCGAGTCGGAGCCCTCGAGCTGGACGATCTCATCGAAGTTGTCGATCGCGGTGAGGCGCTTGAACGTGACCGTCGGCTCGATGATGTGCTTGAACCGCTCGGCGTATCCGCTGCTCGGTGTGTCCCAGACCTTCGTGAGGACCGGTCCGGTGATCCGCGATTCGAGATCGAAGTACTGCCGGCCGATGCTCTCCTCGATCTGAGTTTTCTCCTCGGGGTCGAAGCGTTCGGTCCAGTACGTGCCTCGCCAGGACAGCGCGGAATTCACCGTCAGGAACGGCCACTTTGTGAACGGCACGCGGACAGTCGGATTGACGTCCATCCGAGTCAGGTTCCGCTCGTCGACGAAGTCATCCCTGCGGCCTTCGCGGAGGAGTGTCGCGTACTCCGCGCCGAGCGAAACGTAGATCGGCCAATTCCGCACCAAGGGCTGCTCGCCCTGCGTGAACGACACGCGCGGCGCCGACCCATTCAACGTGGATTCGGTATCGTCGAAGAAGGTCTCATTCCAGTCCATCGTCCCGCTCAGCGTGTAGGAGCCCCAGTTGCCCTGGACGTTACCAACGAACCGGCGCTCCCGGCGGGAAGATTCGAGAACGTCCGCATGGTAGGTCTGCTGGACGGTGACGTCGGAGAAATAGTCTACTCGCCCCCGGGCTTGGACGTTCGATCCGATCGCCTGGGTGAGGTCGCCGGTCAGCTGGAAGCTCTGCCGCGCCGGCTGAACCACATCGCCATCAGCCGAAAGGATCAACTCGGGTTCCTTCAGGAGATAGCCGCGGATATTGCCACCCGAGCTGTCCTCGCCGACATAGCGGTACTCGCCGCCCACGCCCTGACCCGCGGTCGAGAACCAGTCGTGCATGATCGTGGCGTCCTGGCTGCGCGTGATCGCCCAGAAGAAGGCGTTGCTGAGCGATTGGCCCTTGAGGGTTGAACTCCCGTACGCCGGAATGAGGAATCCGGTGGCGCGGTCGTCTTCCTGGATCGGGTAGTACATGACCGGCAGGTAGAAGAGCGGAACGCCCTTCACAGTGAGGACGGTGTTCTTGAGCAGGGCGTATTCGTCGAGCGTCACCGTGACCGAGCTCGACGTCATTTCCCACCGCGGCGTGGGCTGCACGCAGGTCGTGAAGCCGCCGTCGGTGATGCGGTACCTGCGCGGACCCAGCTTCTCGATCGTTTCACCGTAGAAGTACGCGTCTGGTTCCTGGGTGCCGAACAGGCTCTTCTCGAACCGGTCGCCGATCGACACGGTGCCCGTCGCCACATAGAACGTGCCGGTCTGGGTTCCCGTGTTGAAGTCGACGCGGTCGGCCGCGATCTGATTGTCCGGCGAGGTGTAGACGACGTTGCCGCTGGCCAGCAGGCGGTCGGTGTCGGTGAAGAGCTCCACTTCGTCGGCGAAGAACTTCCAATCGTTCTGTTCGATCTCGACCGCGCCGATCAGGCGCACATGGTTATCGCCAATCCGCTCGATCCTGAATTGTCGGGAATCGTAGCCGGGGAGCGCTTGGGCCGCACCGATGCGCGGACTGATCCAGAGGCACAGCAAGATGAGCGACAGCCGGCGAGTCATTCCCTGAGGCGGAGCGTGATCGCCGCGGCGCTCGTTCACTAGCGCGGCGCGCTGTCCGGATGCCGCGAGAATAGCATGTTGCAGAGACCCGCTTCAACCCGCGTGTGGCGATATCGCGGTGCTCGTCATGTCGGTCGAGACGGTCATCGCGCGTAGCAGTTCTCCAGCGAGAAAGATCGAACCCGTGGCGCAGGCGATGTCACCGTGGGCGAGCGCGCGTTGCACTGCGGTGGACGGTTCCGGCTCGATGACCACCGAAGTCTTCGGCGCTCGGGCGCGGACTCGATCCGCCAGGACACTCGCCGGGAGCGCCCGCTCGCTGGTCAGTTCGGTACAGACGACCAGGCTCGCCCGGGGCAGCAGCGCGTCGAGGATCCCGTCGGCGTCCTTGTCCCGCATCGCCGCGAGCACGAGCGGGATCGGGCTCGGGTGGGTTTCGGCGAGGTACTCGGCCACGGCCTGTGCGGCCGCCGGGTTGTGGGCCGCATCGAGGAGTAGCCGCCCGGCAGGTAGGCTGATCCACTGTAGCCGACCCCGCCAGACGGCGTCGCGGAGGCCCGTGGCAATGGCGTCCGCACCCACCTCGAGGCCCTCGTCCGTAAGCCCTTCGAGCAGGCGCACGGTCGTCATCGCGTTCCGCGCCTGGTGCCGTCCCTGGAGCGCGAGGCGGATCTCTCCGTAGTGGCGGACCGGCGTGTCAAGCGACACGACCGTGGCGTCGGACGTGCACCTGACGCCGAGCACCACCCCCTGGGTCGCATCGACGTAGCGAGCTCCGGCTCGACGGCACGAGTCGGCCAGAAGCTCCTGCACCTCGCGGCGCGCATCCCCCACGACGGCGACGCTGCCCGGTCCGATGATCCCGGCCTTCTCGCGCGCGATCTCCCGAAGCGTTCGGCCCAGTTGCGCCTCGTGGTCGAGGTCGATAGACGTGATGGCGACTCCGAGGGGCGTGGTGACGTTCGTGGCATCGAATCGCCCACCGAGACCGACCTCCAGCACGGCGACATCGACCCGCGCCCGACTGAACGCGACGAAGGCCGCGGCGGTCGTGACCTCGAAGAAGGTCGGCGAGGTCTCCAGGCGGCGCTCGCGGCACAGCTGATCGACCACCGTGCGAACGGTCTGGATGGCCGAGTAGAGTTCGTCGGATGCGATCGGCTCGCCGGCAATGGTGGTCCGTTCCTCGAGCCGCACGAGGTGGGGTGAGGTGTAGCGCCCGGTCCTATGACCTGCGGCGCGGAGTGCGGCCTCGGTCATCGCCGCCACCGACCCCTTGCCGTTGGTGCCGGCAATGACCACCGATCGAAACTCGCGCTCCGGATGGCCGAGGGCCGCGCACAGCGCGCGCATCGGGTCGAGGCCGAGCTTGATCCCGAATCGCTCCAGGTTACGAAGGTAGGCCTGCAGGTCGGCGACCATTGCCAGGATGCCGCGCCGAGCGTCAGGTCGCCTGGTCCGATGGTGGCGGCTCGGTGAGCTCACCCTTCGGCGCCGGCGCCGGCGCCTCGGCCTCGGACGGGCCAGGCTCGGGCGCGTCCACTTCCGTCTCCGTGTCGGTGGTGTCCGGCTCGTTCGCTGGTGGCGGGCCCGGCGGGGGAGCGGCGTCGCGCCGAGCTCCCGCGAATCGCAGCATTCTCGACAGGGTTGCCTTGAGTTCGCGGCGGTCGACGATGGTGTCGAGCATGCCGTGCTCGAGGAGAAACTCACTGCGCTGGAAGCCTTCCGGCAGCTTCTGACGGATCGTCTGCTCGATGACGCGGGGGCCCGCGAAGCCGATCAACGCGCCGGGTTCGGCGATGTTGAGGTCGCCGAGCATTGCGAAGCTCGCGGTGACGCCTCCCGTCGTGGGATCGGTGAGCACCGAGACATAGGGCAACCCTGCGCGGTCGAGTCGGGCCAACGCGGCGCTGATCTTCGCCATCTGCATCAGGGACAGGGTGCCTTCCATCATCCGGGCACCGCCGGAACACGACACGATGACCACGGGAATACGCTCGGCGATCGCCCGTTCGATGCCGCGCGTGATCTTCTCGCCGACGACCACACCCATGCTGCCGCCGATGAAGCCGTACTCCATGGCGGCCACCACCGCGGGATATCCGTCGAGATGGCCTGAGGCGACGATGACGGCATCCCTGAGGCCGGTTGATGCCGTGCCGGCCTCCAGGCGCGCCTTGTAGGGCTTCGTGTCTTCGAAGTCGAGTGGATCGGTCGACGCGAGCGTCGCGTCGTGCTCGGTCCACGGTCCGTCGAGCAGCGAGCTGACTCGATCGGCCGCGCTGAGCCGAAAGTGAAACGCACACTTCGGGCAGACGCTCAGGTTGGCCACGAGGTTCTTCTTGTAGAGGATCTGGGCGCAGGACGGGCACTTGGCCCAGAGCCCCTCGGGGACGCGGCTGGCGCGGTCCGCGTTCGCCTCGATCGGCTTCCGGTTTCGCTTGAACCACGCCATCGGTGAGATCGAGCTTACCTTACCCCAGGATTCCCTTGCGTGGTCGCCCTCAGGCGCCGGTGCGCGGCACGTAGTAGCGGGTGCCGAGCCCCATGTCGCGCACCTGCCGCAGCAGGTCCTCCAGCGCGTCGTCTTGCCAGGCCAGGTCGAACTGTGAGGTCTCCACGACCAGCAGGGGTGTGGCCGTGTAGTGAAAGAAGAAGTGGTTGTACGCCTCGCTGAGCTCTCGCACGTACTGCGCGTCGGGCAGCGGCCGCCTCGGGTCGCGCTTCGCGCGCTCGCGCAGCCGGCGATGGATGACCTCCGATGGCGACTGGAGGTAGATCACCAGGTCTGGCGCCGCGACGTCGCGAGCCAGCAAGTCGTACAGGCGCTGATAAATGAACAGTTCGTTGTCGTCGAGATTGAGATAGGCGTAGATCTTGTCCTTGTCGAACAGGTAGTCGCAGATCGTGGCCTGGCTGAACAGATCGGTTTGCCGCAAGGCGGCTTGCTGTCGGTGGCGGGCCAGCAGCGAGAACAGCTGGGCCTGAAACGCCGCCCCCGGCCGGGCCGCGTAGAAGTCGGCGAGGAACGGGTTTTCGGTCTCGTCGGGGACGACCGTCGCATCGAGTCGGACCGCCAGACGTTCGGCGAGCCTCGACTTGCCCGCGCCCAGCGGACCTTCGATGGCGATGTGACGGAACTCCAATTCGCCGCGAAGTATAGCAGCGATCCTCGCGGTGGCCGGGCGCGCCGCGCGCCCGGGACGGCGCCGGACGCGTGGTATGATCTGGCGTTCGACGCGTTGGGATCCGCGAGGCAAGGCCACGCCCAGCACCTGCCATGGACCCGACCGAGGCCACGCTCTCATGAGAATCGATCGGGTGCAGTTGCGGCTCGTCCGACTGCCGCTGGTCCAGTTTTTCGAAACCAGCTTCGCGCGGATTCACGACCGCGAGTTCATCGTCGTGACGGTGAACGGCGACGGCGCGCAGGGCTACGGCGAGTGCGTCACCGATCGCGATCCGTACTACAGCTCCGAGACCTCAGACACCGCATGGCAGATGCTGACCGACTACCTGGCCCCACGGGTGCTGGGTGTCGAGTTCGCCCACCCGAGGGAGGTCTACGCCGCGTTCGCGCAGATACGCGGACACAACATGGCCAAGGCGGCGCTCGAGATGGCAGCCTGGGATCTCCATGCCCGGCAGGTACGCCAGCCGCTCAGTCAGGTACTCGGAGGCGCACGGACGTCGATCGCGTCCGGTGTGTCGGTGGGTATCCAGGACTCGCTCGAGCAACTCGGTGACAAGATCGCCGGGGAGTTGGCGGCCGGGTATCAGCGGGTCAAGGTGAAGATCAAGCCTGGCTGGGACGTGGAGGCCGTCGCGTCGATCCGAAAGCGCTTCGGTGCGGTGCCCCTGATGGTCGATGCCAACGCCGCGTACACGCTTGCGGACGCCGAGCACCTGGCCGAACTGGATGCGTTCGACCTGATGATGATCGAGCAACCGCTCCACTACGACGACGTGCACGACCACGCCCAGTTGCAGCAGCGGCTCCGCACCCCGATCTGTCTCGACGAGTCGATCCATACGCTCCACACCGCCAGGGAGGCGATTGCGGTCGGCGCCTGCAAGATCATCAACGTCAAGCCGGGCCGCATCGGCGGCCATGCGCAGTCGATCGCGTTGCACGATCTCTGCGCCGAACACGGCGTACCGGTCTGGCATGGCGGGATGCTCGAGAGCGGCATCGGTCGGACGCACAACATTCACCTGTCGACGCTGCCGAACTTCACGCTGCCCGGCGACGTGGCGGCGAGCAAGCGCTACTTCGAGCCCGATCTCGTCGACCCCCCGGTCGAGCTACAGCCCGACGGGACAATCGCGGTGCCCACAGGACCCGGCCTCGGCGTGACGGTCGTCGAGGATCGAGTCGATGCGGCGACCCACCGGGCGGCGAGCCTGACCCCGTGACCAGGAGCCTATGATCACCCTCGCGAGTCGCTGGGCGGCCGTGGTCGCCGCCTCGGTCGTTGTCGCCGCCGGCTGCGCGACGGCACCGCCGACGGTGCCGCCGACCTTGGCGGTTCAGCAGAAGCTGGCGGTCATCCTTCAACTCGAGCATCAGCGCGCGGTTGCGCCGCCCGATGGCGCGGTGGTGGCGGTGCCCGCGCTCGTGCCCGGGACGCCGAGGCCGATGATGCCGGGCCTGATCGAGTTGCTCCAGGATCCGGAGGCTCGCGTCCGTCGACGCGCGGCGATCGCGCTTGGACGCGTCGGAGTGCCTGACGCCGTCGCGCCGCTCAGCGCGTCGCTCGCGGATTCGAACCCCGCCGTGCGTCAGATGGCTGCGTTCGCCCTGGGACAGCTGGCGGCATCCGAGTCGGCGGACGCATTGATCATGGAGCTGGGGGATCCGGACCCGCTGGCGCGCGGGCGGGCGGCCGAGGCGTTGGGTCGAATCGGCGCGCGCGAGGCGGCGCCGGCCATTGGGGAGATGGTCGCCCAGTTGACGCCGATGGCGGCCGCGGTCGAGTCCGACGACATGACCTACCCGCAGCCGGCGGCGGTGGAAGCGTTCCGGCTCGGCGTCATCGCGCTCGCGCGGCTCGAGGCCTACGCGCCGCTGGCCGCGGCGGTCCTTGATGAGAACAACCTGCCACGGGTGCGATGGTGGCCGGTGGCGTGGGCACTCCAGCGGCTGGGCGACCCGCGCGGCGCGGCGGCCCTGGCGGAACTCACGCGCGGGACGGGCAGCTACCGCGTCGCCTTTGCGGCCGAGGGGCTTGGCCGGCTCGGCGAAGCCGCGACGGCCGAGTTGCTGACGCCGCTCTTGAACCCGGCCCGGTATGACGCTCAGGTCATTGTGGCGGCGGTACGCGCACTGGCGGGGGTGTCCGGCCCGAATGCGGTCGCGCCGCTGATCGAGCTGCTGCGCGATCCCGATCTTGACGGGGGGGTGTTGCTCGAGGTCGTTCGCGCCCTGGGCCGGGTCGGCGGAGAACCGTCGACCGACCTCTTCCTCGACCTCATCTCATTTCCCCAACCCACGATCAGGGCGGCGGCGCTGCGCGGGCTCGCAGACGATGCCCAGATGTTTCTGATCGTGCTGTCGGGATTCGACACCGATCCGCACTGGAGCGTGCGGGCTACCCTGGCGGAACTGCTGGGGTCGATGAATCCGGACCTGGCCGTGCCGCGACTCGAGACGATGCTCGACGACCCGGACCGGCGCGTCCTGCCGTCCGTCCTGGCGTCGCTGGCCCGGCATCGGGCGCCCGGTGCGACCGAGGCCGCGCTCGAGGCGCTGGAGGACGACGACCCGGTGATCCGGATGGCGGGTGCCCGTCAGCTTGGCATCCTTCGACCGCCGGGAGGCGCGGCGGCTCTGGTCGAGGCGTACGAAACGAGCCAGGGCGCGCAGGGAGCCGCCGTCCGACGGGCAATCGTCGACGCGGTCGTCGGCTTCGGCGGCGCCGAGGCGACCGAGGTGCTGGGTGCGGCACTGATGGACGCGGATTGGGCGGTGCGGCTGCGTGCCGCCACTCTGCTGGACGCCGAGGAAGAGGGCGCGCCGTATGCCGACCGGATTCGACCGATGCCGGGACCGACCTTCGAGGAGAGCCTGACGCTGGCCGATCCGTCGGTGTCCCCGCAGGTCTATCTCGAGACCGATGCCGGAACGATCCAGATCGAGCTGACGGTCCTCGACGCGCCACTGTCGACCCGTCGGTTCGCGGAGTTGGCCGGCAACGGCTACTTCCACGACGTCGCGTTCCACGAGGTCGTGCCGAACGGCGTGGTGCGGGGCGGCGACCCGCGCGGTGACGGCTTTGGCGGATCCGGCCTCACGGTCCGGGACGAGGTCAGTGAGCGGCCGATCCTCCGCGGAACCGTCGCGATGGACTGGCAGGACGACGAGCCCGAGACCGGGGCGGGGCAGTTCCTCATCGCGCTCACGCCGCAGCCCGACCTCGATGGGCGGTACACGGTGATCGGACGGGTTGTCGATGGGATGGCGGTCGTCGACGGCCTGGCCCAGTGGGACGTGATCCGGCGAACCCGGGTCTGGGACGGGATTTCGATGATCGGCCGGGAGTAGCGCGGGGCGCGGCGCGCCAGCGTACATGAAAAAGGGGGCGACGGTCGCCCCCTTTTTCATGACGGGTGAAGGAAGCTTAACGCTTCTTGCCGCCCTTCTTCGCCGCCTTCTTCTTCTTGGCTGCCTTTCTTTTCTTCGCCATTAGCTCTTATCCCCCCCTTCATCCGGAGATTTCGACGTGCGAGGCACCCAACGCAAGGCCGGAAATCGGCGAGCGTATGACGGCGCCTCGCTCCGCTGACCGACCGTCTACCGCGACGGTCGAAGGCAAAAAATTAGGGGTGTCGATGTTGCTGACACCCCCGTACCGGTTGGCGGAGCGAACTAGCGCTTCTTCGCACCCTTTTTCTTCGCGGCCTTCCTCTTCTTCTTGGCTGCCTTCTTCTTCTTCGCCATTGTTCCTCCTTGGAGTGTCCTGGCTGGCTCAGCTCATTAACCGGTGCCGAGGTGTCACAATAGGTGGGCTGAGCGGTCCACCGTCATACAAGATGTAGATTATGGATGAGAAAAGCGGAGTGTCAAGCACAAAGTGCACAAAATGTCAAAAAACTCGACTGACCTCGATACTCGCTTGAATGAAGTTTCGGTCAGTCGACCGCGTACCGATAGATCGCAGCGCGCCGCACGAAGTACGAACGACGACGCGACCGGATCACGTCGCACTCGTATGGAGCTGCTGTTTGTCGGCATGGCGTTCGAGCGCGAGCTCGACGAGACGGTCGAGGAGTTGCGGGTACGCGAGACCGCTGGCCTCCCACAACTTCGCATACATGCTGATCGTGGTGAATCCGGGAATCGTGTTCAGTTCGTTCACGAACAACTCACGCGTCTCATCGTTCAGTAGAAAATCCACTCTGGCCATGCCGCAACCGTCGATCGCGCGGAACGCGGCCTCCGCGAGCCGCCGCACCTCTGCGGCCTCGTCGGGCTCTATCGGCGCCGGAATGCGTAGTACCGAGCCCTGGTCGAGATACTTGGCCTCGTAGTCGTAGAACTCACGCGAGGGGACGACCTCGCCCGGTACCGACGTCTCGATGGTGTCGTTGCCGAGGACGGCGCACTCGATCTCCCGGGCGTTCGGCACCGCCGCCTCCACGATGATCTTCCGATCGAACTGGGCGGCCAGAGCGATCGCCGCATCCAGATCGTCAGGCGTCTTGACCTTGGAGATCCCCACGCTCGACCCGAGGTTGGCCGGCTTCACGAAGAGAGGCGCCCCGAGCTCGGAGGCGATCATCTGGCGAATTGCCGCGGGATCGTCCTGCCAGGCCGCACTCCGGACGAGACGGTGGTCGACCTGTGCCAGGCCGTTCGCGCCGAACAGCACTTTCATCACGGCCTTGTCCATCCCGACGGCCGAGGCCAGGACTCCGGCGCCAACGTAGGGCACGTCAGCCAGCTCAAGGAGGCCCTGCACCGTGCCGTCCTCCCCGTACGGGCCATGCAGCACGGGAAACACGACGTCGAGCGCGAGATGCTGCACCCCCGGTGCGACGGTGCCGTCCGCGCGCTGCACCATCGCCTCCGGCTCGGTCACCCTTGGCGGCGGTGGTGTGGTCGGCGGCGCGCTGACGGATTCGGCAGCTTCGCGGCGGGCGTGCTGGATGATGTCGGCGGCTTCGACGATGGTCGGCGGGCGATCGGGGAGACGCCAGCGTCCGTCGCGGCCGACGAGAATTGCGATCGGTTCGTAGAGATCGGGATCGAGATGTGCGATGACAGCGGCCGCCGACGCCAGCGAGACTTCGTGCTCGCCAGAGCGACCCCCATACAGTACGCCGATCCGCAGCCGTGGCACTCGTGTCCCGCCGTTCGCGTGTCGCTGGAGGACGCAGACGGAGCCGGTAGCCCGTCCGAGAACTCGCATAGTATACGCTCAATGACGCCTTCGAGCCCGCCCGCGTTCGATTTTCACGTCACCGACCGCGACGGTGCGGCGCGGCGGGGTGTGATGTCGACCGCCCACGGCGTGGTGGAGACGCCGGCGTTCATGCCGGTCGGCACTCGAGGTGCCGTCAAGGCGATGACCCACCGGGATGTGGTCGATCTGGGCGCCGAGATCATCCTGGCGAACACCTATCATCTGCACCTGCGTCCCGGCGCCGATCTGATCGAGCGTCTCGGTGGGCTGCACCGGTTCATCGGCTGGGATCGACCGATCTTGACCGACAGCGGGGGGTACCAGGTCTTCAGCCTGGCCTCGCGGCGAACAGTCGATGAGGAGGGCGTACGCTTCCGATCTCATCTCGATGGTGAAGAGCACCTGCTCACGCCCGAGCGGGCGACCGACCTGCAGTGGGCGCTCGGGTCGGATGTCGCGATGGCCTTCGACGAGTGCGTGGCGTTTCCCGCCGACGAGTCAGCCGCGCGCCAGGCGATGGAGCGGACGCTCCGGTGGAGCGAGCGCGCCCGGCGACGCTTCGAGAGACGCCGGGCGGCAGGCGCGGGCGTGAACCCCGGGCAGGCGCAGTTCGGCATCGTGCAGGGGGGCGTGCATCGCGAGCTGCGGGCGGAGAGCGTCAACGGAACGGTCGCGTTGGGCTTCGAGGCGTATGCCATCGGTGGGCTGAGCGTCGGCGAACCGGTGCCGGTCATGTACGACGTCGTGGCCGATACGGCGCCACGGTTGCCGCCGGCGTGCCCCAGATACCTGATGGGGGCCGGAACCCCGGCCGATCTGGTCGAGGCTGTCTCCCGCGGCGTCGATCTCTTCGACTGCGTCCTGCCGACGCGGAACGCCAGGAACGGTCAGCTCTTTACCTCCCAGGGGCGTCTGAACATCAAGCAGGCGCGGTTCGCCGACGACCCGAAGCCACTCGATGAGCGGTGCGCGTGCTACACCTGTCGAGGCTACTCGAGGGCGTACTTGCGCCACCTCTATGTGTCCGATGAGATGTCGTCGGCGACCCTTAACACGTTGCATAACCTCCACTTTTACCTTGACACGATGCGGAGGATTAGGGAGGGTATAAAGCTCGGCACGTTGGAAACGCTCAGACAGGAATTCCACCTGCTCGACTCCCGCCCGCAGGCCCACGCCCCGTCGAACGCCGAGTGAGCGGCACTCGCAGGCCAGGCGAGGCTGGCGGGCTCCGTGTGCCGCGACGAACCAGGAATCCGGTGACCGCATGACCGTACCGACGATTACAGACAGTCCGCTGCTCGTAGCGATGGCCTCGCCGGCCGATTCGAACACCAGCGTCTGGGTACAGTTCGTGCCGTTCGCCATGATCCTGGCGATCTTCTATTTCGTCATCCTGCTGCCGATGAAGCGCCGCCAGAAGAAGGTCCAGGAGTTCCAGGCTGCGCTCAAGGTGGGAGATCGGGTCGTGTCGACCTCCGGCCTCTACGGCGTCATCACCAAGCTGAACGACGAGCGATCGGTGCAGGTGCAGATTGCGGAGAAGGTGCGGGTCGACATCGCGCGGGCGGCCATCGGTGGGTATCAGGGTCAGGAGCCGGTCGTCACCGATTCGAATCAGAACTAGTCGGTGGACGCGGCGTACGGCGCGCGGCGTCGGATGGAACCATGAAGACCAATCTTCGCTGGAAGCTGCTCTCGATCGTCGGCATCCTCGCGCTGGCCGGGTGGTCGGTGTACCCCCCGGAAGACAAGGTGCGCCTGGGCCTCGACCTCAAGGGCGGCGTGCACATGGTGCTCCGGGTCCAGACCGACGACGCGCTGCGGATCGAGACCGAAACCAGCATGGAGCGCGTGCGTGAGGTGCTGGAGGTCAGCAACGTCAACGTCGGGGCGATGACGGTGGAGTCCCCGATGCAGTTCCGGATCGAGGGCGTGACAGCGGACCAGGACGCCGAGTTCCGGCGGATCACCGACGAACAGCTCGATGTGGTGTTCAGCCGCGTGTCGGGCGCCGGCGGGGAGTATGCCTTCGCGATGCGGCCGAATATCGTCGTGTCGTATCGCGACGAGTCGGTGCGGCAGGCGCTCCAGACGATCGAGCGGCGTGTGAACGAACTCGGGGTCACCGAGCCGATCGTGGCGCCTCACGGCGTCGGCGGTGATCAGATTCTCGTGCAGCTGCCGGGTGTCACCGACGTGGATCGAGCGAAGGAGATCATCCGGTCGACGGCGCTCCTCGAGATCAAGCTCGTGGAGCAGGGCCCGGCGATCTCGCGCGAACTCCTGCTACAGGCCAACGGCGGTCAGGCGCCTGACGGGATGGAAGTCGTGTCGGACGCCACCGAGCTTCTTGAGGGCGGAGTTCCCCCTCAGTTCTACATGGTGCGGCGTGTCGCGGCGATCACCGGACGCGATCTGCGGACCGCCCGCCCGACGCTCGACGAGAACAATCTGCCGGCCGTGAGTTTCACCCTGAACAGCGAAGGCGCCCGGAAGTTCGGGGACTTCACCGGCGCGAACATCGGGCGTCTCCTCGCGGTTATTCTGGACGGGCGGGTGTATTCGGCCGCCACCATTCAGCAGCGGATCACCGCGGACGGCCGCATCAGCGGGGGCTTCACGCAGCAGCGAGCCGCCGACCTCGGCCTCGTGCTGCGGTCGGGCGCCCTGCCGGCGTCGCTGACCTATCTCGAAGAGCGGACGGTCGGCCCGACGCTGGGGGCCGACTCGGTGCGAGCCGGGGTCCTGGCATCGCTGACCGGCCTGGCGCTGGTGGCGCTGTTCATGCTCGTCTACTACAAGCTGGCGGGCATCAACGCGATCCTGTCCGTGGCGCTCAACCTCCTGATCCTGCTCGGCTTCATGGCGTATCTCAATGCCACGCTGACGCTGCCGGGGATTGCGGGCTTCATCCTGACGATCGGGATGGGCGTCGATTCGAACGTGCTTATCTTCGAACGCATCAAGGAGGAACTGGCGACGGCCAAGAGCGTTCGGCTCGCCGTGGCCGCCGGATTCGATCGGGTGTTCCTGACGATTCTCGATACGCACGTGGCCTCGCTCATCGCGGCGGCGTTCCTGTTCCAGTTCGGCACCGGCCCGATTCGTGGGTTCGCGACTACGCTCTTCTTCGGGCTGCTCTCCAACGTGTTCACCGCCGTGTTCGTGTCGCGGACCTTGTTCGAGACGGTCCTGGCCCGCCGGCAGGTGACCCGGCTCAGCATCTGATCGCATGCAGATTTTCAAGACCCCAAACATCAACTTCTTCCGGTGGCGCTGGCAGGCGGTCGGCGTCTCGGCGCTCGTGATCCTCGCTGGCCTGGGTACGATGTGGTCGGCGGGCGGCGTGCCGCTCGGCATCGACTTCTCTGGGGGCACGGCGGTCGTGATCCGCTTCGCGGACACGACGCCCGAGGACGCGGTGCGGGCGGCGATCGCCGCCATTCCTGGCGAGAAGGTCGTGCAGCAGTACGGCGATCCGTCGGCGAACGAGGTGCTCATCCGGCTGCCCCAGATTGACGTCGAGACCGGAGCCGACCTCGAGCAAGGCGCGACCGCAATCGTGGATGCCATCGAGGCAGCCGGGCTGGGCGAGTTCGAGGTGCAGAGCACCGACATCGTGGGACCGGTCATCGGCCGGGATCTCCAGCAGAAGGGGATCTACGCGACGCTAGCCGCCCTGACCGGCATCCTCATCTACATCAGCGTCCGATTCCGGTTCAGCTTCGCCCTCGGCGCGATCGCCGCGGTATTTCACGACATCTTGGTGACCGTGGCGTTCCTGGCGTTCTTCGGCTACGAGCTGTCGCTGAACGTCGTGGCCGCGATTCTGACGATTACCGGGTATTCGGTGAACGACACGATCGTCATTTTCGACCGGGTGCGCGAGAACCTGCGTTCGATGCGCCGCGAGCGGCTCGAACTGGTGGTCAACAAGAGTGTGAACCAGACGCTGGCACGCACCATCATCACGTCGGGCACGACGTCGCTGACCGTCCTCGCCCTGTTTCTCTTCGGTGGGGAAGTGTTGCGCGGATTCGCCTTCACGATGCTCGTCGGCATCGTCAGTGGCACCTATTCCACGGTGTTCATCGCGGCAGCCACCGCGGTCTTCATGAGCGAACGCCAGGCGGCGCAGCGCGCTGCCGTCTTGCCGGCCGCGGGGGGCGGAGGCAGCAAACGATCCCGGCGTCGCAAGATGAAAGCCCGCGCGTCATGATGCGTTGAGCCGACTCCAGTGAGCGCGCTCATCGCCGCCTTCCTCGGAGCCGTCCAGGGACTCACCGAGTTCCTGCCTGTCTCGAGTTCGGCTCACCTGCTGCTGCTGCGCGAACTGCTCGGATGGGACGTCGGGCAGTTTGGTCTCGCCTTCGATGTCGCCTGTCACGTCGGGACGCTCCTGGCGGTCATCGTCTTCTTCCGACACGATCTCCTGGCCATGGCGGGGTCGTTGCCGCGAGCCCTGTCACGGTCGCCCGATGAGGCCGGCCGCCAGGTGCAGCTGATCGCGCTGGGCACGCTGCCGATCGTCGCCGTCGGCCTGGCCTTCGAGGGCGTCATCGAGCGGGCGCTCAGAGTTCCGGCGACGACGGTCGTCACGTTGTCCCTGGGCGCCGTGGCGTTCTTCGCCGTGGAGCGGATGGCGCGCGGTACCCGCGACAGTCGATCCCTGACCTGGCCCGCCACCCTCGTGATCGGCGGGGCCCAGGCGGTCGCGCTGATCCCGGGCGTGTCGAGGTCCGGGGCGACGATCGCCGCTGGCATGGCTCTGGGCCTGTCTCGTGCCGCGGCCGCGCGGTTCGGCTTCCTGCTGGGGATTCCGGCAATCGTGGCCGCGGCCTGGCGCACGGCGATGACGCTCGATGCCGCCGATCTGACCGGATCCGTGGCGATGGCGATGTTGGTCGGCCTGGTGGTATCGGCGGTCGTCGGCTACGCGGTGATTGCCTGGTTTCTCCGGTACCTTGCCAAGCACCCCCTCGATGTGTTCGCGTACTATCGCCTCGGGTTGGCGGGAGCCGTCCTGGTCTGGCTCCTCGGTACGTAATGGCATGCAGTGGTTTCGTCGCAGCCTGCTCGCCGGCTTCTTCGTGACCGTCCCGCTCATCGTGAGCGTGGTGGCGCTCGTCTGGCTGTTTCAACTGGTCGACGGGTTCATGGGGCCCTACCTGGTCGAACGGCTCGGCCGGGAGGTGCCGGGGCTCGGCCTGCTCGCCACCGTGGCTGGCCTCCTCGTCATCGGCGCCGTGGCGACCAACGTGCTTGGACGTCGGCTGGTGGAGCGGACCGAGCGCACCTTGATGCGGGTGCCGGTCTTCAAGACGATTTACGCGCCGGTCAAGCAGCTCATTCTGGCGTTCTCTCCCGACAACGAGTACGGGTTCAAGCGAGTCGTCATCATCGACGATGCCGAGCGCGGGTTCGTCCTGGGTTTCCTCACCAAGGAGTTCGATCTCGATCGGGGCGAGGGCGTCGAGCGCGTGATGGCGATCTACGTGCCGACCAATCATCTGTATCTGGGCGACGTGCGCATCTATCCGAGCCGGCTGGCCAGTTTTCCGAATATCTCGGTGCAGGAGGGGATCCGGATCTTCCTCACCGGCGGCATGGCCGTCGCGGACCTCGTGAGAGCCAAGGACCAGGACCGGGACGAGACCCAGGAGTAGACCGGGTCCAACCGCGGCCGACCTGCCCGGCCCGAGCCGCCCCGGATTGACAGAACCGAGGCCGGACTGCTAGTTTTACGGGTTTTGTCGTCGCGCGCGGGGCGGTCGTCTGGGGTGCGCGGAGTGATCGAGAGGAATCATCGATGGGACAGCAGCTGTTTTTGATCTTTGGCATAGGCGCGCCGATTTGCGCGGCGATCTTCGCGTTCGTCCTCATTCAGGCGATCAACAAGAAGGACGCGGGAACCGATCGGATGAAGAGCATCGCGGCCCTCATCCGCAGCGGTGCCATGGCGTTCCTGCGCGTGGAGTACTCCGTGCTGGCCGTCTTCGTTGCCGTGATGTTCATCGTGCTGGCGATCTTTCTGCCTCGGAGCGCCGTGACGACGGCCGTCGCCTTCCTCGTCGGCGCCACGCTGTCGGCCTGTGCCGGCTGGGTCGGGATGCGCACCGCCACCGGTGCGGCTGTGCGGACGACGCAGGCGGCCAAGACGAGCCTTGCGAGCGCGCTGCGCGTGGCGTTTTCCAGCGGTGCGGTGATGGGGTTGACCGTGGTGGCGCTCGGCACCCTCGGGATCGCCATCCTCTACTCGATGTTCGGCGGCCTGGACGGCTCGGGCCCATCGGCGGTCGAGTCGCTGTTCGGGCTATCGCTCGGGGCTTCGTCGATCGCCCTGTTCGCCCGCGTCGGCGGCGGTATCTACACGAAGGCGGCCGACGTCGGCGCCGATCTCTCTGGCAAGGTCGAAGCCGGCATCCCCGAGGACGATCCCCGGAATCCCGCGACGATCGCGGATGCCGTGGGTGACAACGTCGGCGACGTGGCCGGCATGGGCGCCGATCTGTTCGAGTCGTATGTCGGCAGCATCATTTCCTCGATCGCCCTGGCGTGGGCGATGAGCGCGTCCTCTGCCGAGGCCCTCTGGGGGACCTCCGCCGACGCGTTCGACGCGCTGCAGGGCGCGCTCGTGCTGTTCCCGGTCGTGCTGGCTGGAGTCGGTATCATCTGCTCGATCGTCGGCACCTTCGCCGTGCGGACCAACGATGAGAAGGCGATTCAGGGCGCCCTCAATCGCGGCCTGTTCCTGGCCTCCGTCCTCGTCGTGCTGGCGGCCGGAGGCCTGGTCTCCGTGCTGGGGTTGCCACTGGCGGTGCTCTGGTGCGTGATGGTTGGGCTGGGTTCGGGCGTCGCGATCGGAAAGCTGACCGAGTACTACACGGCGAAGGACCTCGCGCCCGCCCAGCGGATTGCCCAGCAGTCCGAGACGGGACCCGCCACGAACATCATCGCCGGGCTTGGCATCGGCATGATGTCGTGCGGCGGGCCGACCCTGGTCATCTGTCTGGCGATTTTCCTTAGCTTTGCCTGGGCCGGACTCTACGGCATCGCGATCGCGGCGGTCGGCATGCTGTCGACGCTCGGCATCAGCCTGGGCGTCGATGCCTACGGTCCGGTGGCGGACAACGCCGGCGGGATCGCCGAGCTCAGCGGCTGTGAGCCGTTCGTTCGGGAGCGGACCGACGCGCTCGATGCCGTCGGCAACACGACGGCGGCCATTGGCAAGGGCTTCGCCATCGGTTCGGCGGCGCTGACGGCACTGGCGCTGTTCAGCACCTATCGGGCGACGGCGGATGCCGCGATCGAGGCCGCCGGCGGTGCCGGGGCCTTCGAAGTCCGGCTGCTCAGCCTGAATCTCGACAATCCCAACGTGCTGCTCGGGATGTTCATCGGCGGCATGCTGCCCTTCATCTTTTCGGCGCTGACGATGAACGCCGTGGGCCGCTCGGCCGCCAAGATGATCGAGGAGGTCCGGCGACAGTTCAAGTCGATTCCCGGCCTGCTCGAGGGCAAGGCCGAGCCAGACTCGGCCCAGTGCGTCGCCATTTCGACCAAGGCGGCCATTCGGGAGATGCTGGCACCGGGCCTGCTGGCCGTGATCGCCCCGATCGCCACCGGATTCGTCCTCGGTGTCGCCGGCCTGGGCGGTCTCCTGGCCGGCTCGCTGGTGACCGGCGTCCTGATGGCCCTGATGATGGCCAACGCCGGCGGCGCCTGGGACAACGCGAAGAAATACATCGAGGAAGGCCACATGGGCGGCAAAGGGTCCGAGCCGCACAAGGCGGCGGTCATCGGCGACACGGTGGGCGATCCGTTCAAGGACACCGCCGGTCCGAGCCTGAACATCCTCATCAAGCTAATGAGCATCGTCTCGGTTATTTTCGCGCCGTTGGTCGTGGGCTGGATGCTCTAGCGGCGTCCGTCACGATGGAGAATACTTGGCGAAACTGTGGCTCGGGCGCCGGTCGAGAGTTTCGGGCCATTTCTCGGAAGCTGGGGTCTAACCTTCCGTGCGGCTCCTCTCGGACTCCCGTTCCGGGTGCAGTCGACCGCCGGTTTTCAGCTTGATTCTTGGTCGATAGGTTCGTTGACAGGGCTTTTTCGCTCTGCATATAATCGACGGTCTTGTCGCGTTGCAGATGAGCTTCGGAGTGCAGGAGGTGGATTGTGGCTGAGATGTTCACCGATATCTCGAACCCGCAGGTGAGGGTGGGATCGCAGAAGTGGTACACCGTGCCGCTGTCGATCCTGGTCCACGTCATCGGCGTGGGCGCGGTCGTCATCGTCCCGCTCATGGCGGCTGACATCTTGCCGATTCCGCCGACGATGATGGCCTTCGTGGCCGCGCCACCGCCGCCGCCGCCGCCACCGCCACCGCCACCGCCGCCCGCGGCGGCGGAGCCGGTGCCTCAGCCCGACGTCACTCCGAACGCTGCGCCGGTAGAGGCGCCCGAGGAGATCACCGCCGAGACGGGTATCACCGTCAACGAGGGGATCATCGGCGGCGTCGAAGGGGGCGTCTCTGGTGGCATCGTGGGCGGGATCGTCGGCGGGTTGCCCGAAGCGCCGCCGCCGCCGCCGCCGCCGCCGACGGAACCGATCCGGGTGGGCGGCAACATCAAGCCGCCGGAGCGGATTCGCAACGTGAATCCGCTCTACCCCGCGATTGCGCAGTCGGCGCGTGTCCAGGGGATCGTCATCATCGAGGCGACCATCGGACCGGACGGCCGCGTGACCGATGCACGCGTGTTGCGTTCCATTCCGCTGCTCGATGGGTCCGCCCTCGACGCCGTGCGGCAGTGGGAGTACACACCGACGCTGCTCAACGGCATCCCGGTGCCGGTCATCATGACCGTCACCGTCAATTTCACGTTGCAGTAGCGGAAGAGACGCGTTCAGAAACGGAACATTTTGTGAGCATGCAGCAGTGGGACATCGTGCCAGCGCCCACTAACCGGAAACCGGGTCAGTCATAGACAGGAGGGTGGGCGATGGAAGGTGGAGGAGGAATGAATCTGGTGGAGATGTGGAATCAGATGGGCTACACCGCGAAAGGCATTGCGGTGGTCCTCTTTTTCATGTCGTTCTGGTCGGTCGGCGTGGCCGTTGAGCGGATCTTCACCTTTACCCAGGCTCGGAAGCAGTCGAAGTTGTATGCGCCGCAGGTGGCCAAGCACCTCAAGGATGGCCGCTTGAAGGATGCGATCGCGGTTTCGCAGAAGAAGGACTACAGGTACAGTCACCTGGCCAAGGTCGTTCTGGCCGGCTTGCAGGAATACCAGTTCCAGCAGGAGTCCGGCGGCGGGTTGGCGCGTGAAGACCTGCTGGACACCGTCCGGCGGGCGATTCAGCGTGCATCGGCCCTGACGGCCAACGACCTGAAGAAAGGCGTGTCGTCGCTGGCGACCATCGGATCGACGGCGCCCTTCGTCGGACTGCTCGGCACCGTCGTCGGCATCATCAATGCGTTCGTCGGTATCGCGGCGACCGGGTCGGGTGGTATCGGCGCCGTCTCTGCCGGTATCGCGGAAGCGCTGGTCGAGACCGCGCTCGGGCTCGTCGTGGCCATCCCGGCCGTGTGGTTCTACAACTACCTGACCGGCGTGATCGAATACTTCAACGTCGAGATGGACAACTCGTCGTCTGAGCTCGTCGACTATTTCATCAAGAAGACCGCGTAAGAGTCCCCGCACACGCCGTGGTGCCATGCGACGCCACGGCGTGACGCGGAGCGTGGTTCGCGCAACGGACGAGGAGATCACTCATGTCAATGGACCTGGGCGGCGCCAAAGCCGGAGTAAAGTCCGATATCAACGTCACGCCGCTCGTCGACGTCATGCTGGTGCTGCTGATCATCATGATGCTCATTGCCCCGATGTTGCAGCAGGGTGTCGATCTTCGGCTGCCGCAGGCGGCGAACACCGTCGACAAACCGGAGACGCAGGGGCAGACGGTGCTATCGATCACGGCCGACCGGCGGTTCTACGTCAATTCCGTGCAGGTGGCGGAGACCGAGCTGCTGAGTCGTGTGCAGACGTCCCTTGAGGACCAGCGCGCCGGCGAGCGGATCGTGCTGATCAAGGGTGACGAGGACGCGCCTTATAGCTCGATCATGCAGGCGATGGACGAGTTGCGCCGGGTCGGCATCGAGGACGTGGGCCTCATCGTCGATCGCCGGCTGCGCGCGGGCATTGGAGGGGGGCAGTAATGTCGGCACACCAGCATTTCGGTGCGGAAGACGTCTTTCAGAGCAAGACGCTGGAGGCGAGCTGTGACATGAACGTCACGCCGATGATCGATGTGCTGCTGGTGCTGTTGATCATCTTCATGGCGGCGTTGCCGCTGACCCAGAAGGGCGTCGACATCAACCTCCCGGCCGAGACGCGGGCAGCGAATCAGGCACAGCCCGACACGAGCCAGATCGTGCTCGAGTACACCGCCGACCGGAGGATCTCGGTCAATAAGCAGGATGTCGAGCTTAGGCAGTTGCCGGATCGGCTCCGCAACATCTACGAGCAGCGCAATGACAAGACGATGTTCATTGCTGGCGCGGGCACGCTCCGCTACGGCGAGATCATCGACATCGTCGATGCGGCGAAGGGTGCCGGTGTCGAGAAGGTCGGGATCGTCACCGACGGGATGCGACGGGCGGCTGGCGTGCAGGCGGGTGGCGGCAACTAGCGCTCACACCCCCCACGGTCGAAGAGTTCGAGCGGCGCGTGTGCGGATGCACACGCGCCGTTTTTCTTGTACCGAACGCTGTGCTACTAGTTCAGGTACACGAAAAACGGCCGGTCTCCCCGGGGGAAACCGGCCGCGTTCCGCTGTTTTCGAAATGGGCCCTACCCGCCGCTGGGGGCGGCCACGGCCTGCTGCTCCAGTCGGAGTTCCTCGGCCCGGTCGCGCAGCTCGTCCGCCTGGGCGATCAGCGCGTCCTGCTCGGCCTGATCCGTCGTGGCGTTTGCCTGCATTCTGAGCAGGATGTTCTTGTAGACCATCGCCTCGTGGTAATCGTCCTTCAATTCGAGCGCACGGTCGATCGCGACGAGGCCGTCCGCCACGTGCTGCTCCTTTTCTTCGTCGGTGATCTGGAAGTCACGAAAGGCTTTTTCCCAGCGATACGTAGCGATCGTGTAATACGCCTCCGGATTATCCGGCTCGATGCCGGCGCGTTCCTCGAGCGCGACCATGGTCTGCTCGAAGTCGCCCTGCCGGTTGAAGTACGCCGCCATCTGCAGGTAGATCGCAGGATCGTCGGGTCGAACGCTACGCGCGTTGACGAGAATCTCCTCGGCCGCATCGTACTGCCCGGAGTCCTCGTACAGGCGCGATAGTGCGATGTAATTGGACACTTCGTCGGGGTTCAACTCGATCATCCGGCGGACGATAGGCTCCGCCTGGCCGGGGTCATTCAGCTTGTCGGCACCATAGCTGGCCACGAGGTACTCCAGCGAGAGCCGCTGCATGTCCGGGTTGTCGACGATCCGCTCGGACGCCAGCCGATAATTCTCGACGGCCTTGACCAGCAGGTCGTCGTTGGCGGGCTCGCCCCTCCGGGTCGGCCGGTACAAGTTGTCGTAGCTGTTCGCCAGGTAGAAATAGGCGACCGCCAGCTCGGGCGCCGCCTCGAGTGCGGCGGGATCCACGAGCGTCTCTTCGTACGCCGACGCCGCGCGCTCGTACTCCTGCGCGCTGTACAAGCCGTTGGCTTCCTTGAAGTTCTTCCTTGCCGTCAGCATGGCGTACTGGCTGCAGCCGGCCAGCGACATGCCCAGCCCGGCCACGACGGCCAGCGCCGCGATTCGTCGAGTCTTCATGGTTTCCCCTTTCAACTGCTTCTCGAGTTTGGCCCCACCTGGAGCGCGCTAGACCCGCCGGCCACGACCGGCCAGCGAGGCGCGACGTCCCGGGGGACTCCCACGAGAACGCCCCGAGCCGAGCCAGTATATGGACCCGAAAACAGCCAGTCAAGCGCCGCTTGACCGACTCCAAGAGCGGTCCCTATGATGGGGCAGGGAGTCCGCATCTCATTGGTTAGACACCGCTTGTCATGATTCGGTTCGAGGACCTGATCGAGAAAGTTCGGCGAAACAACCCCGACGCCGACGTCGAGTTGCTCCGACGCGCCTGCGTCTTCTCCGCCTACGAGCACAAGGGCCAGGTGCGTCATTCGGGCGAGCCCTACCTCGTCCACCCGCTCGAGGTCGCCGATTTCCTGGCCGACATGCACCTCGACTCCGTCGCCATCGCCGCGGGGCTCCTGCACGACGTCGTCGAGGACACGCTGACGCCGATCGAGCGGATCGAAGAGGTCTTTGGAGCCGAGGTCGCGCACGTCGTGGCCGGGGTCACGAAACTGGGGGCGATTCCGTTCTCCTCGTCGGAGGAGCGGCAGGCCGAGAGCTTCCGGAAGATGCTCCTGGCGATGGTCGACGACATTCGCGTCATTCTGGTGAAGCTGGCCGACCGCGTCCACAACATGCGAACGCTGGGCCATCTGCCGGAGGATCGCCGGCGCCGAGTCGCACAGGAGACGAAGGACATCTACGCGCCGATCGCCAACCGGCTCGGGATGAGCAAGGTCAAGAACGAGCTCGAAGAGCTGGCCTTCCGGCATCTGGAGCCCGAGGCCTACGAGGCCCTGCGGGCGAAGGTCGAGGACCGGCGGCGGGCCACCGAAGGGCTCATCGAGGACCTCCGCCAGACGATCGCGACCAAGCTCACGGACGCCCAGGTGCCGATCGTGCAGCTGGAAGGCCGGATCAAGCGCCTGTTCAGCATCCATCAGAAGCTCAAGCGCCAGCGGATCAGCGTCGATCAGGTCTACGACCTCGTGGCACTCCGCCTGATCACGAACTCCGTCAAGGATTGCTACGCTGCCCTGGGCATCATCCACCACACCTGGTCGCCCGTTCCCGGCCGGATCAAGGACTTCATCGCGATGCCCAGACCCAACGGGTATCAGTCGCTGCACACCTCCGTCGTGAGTGAACGTGGCTTCGCGTTCGAGGTGCAGATCCGCACAGCCGAGATGCACCAGGTGGCCGAGGAAGGCATCGCCGCGCACTGGAAATACAAGGAAGGTCGGATCGGGGCCGATCGTGACGAGCAGTACTTCCTCTGGCTGCGGCAGATGCTCGAGTGGCAACAGGAGGTCCGCGATCCGCAGGAATTCATGCAGAGTCTGAAGGTCGATCTCTACCCCGAAGAGGTCTATTCCTTCACCCCGCGAGGCGAGGTCAAGGCCTTGCCACGCGGCGCGACCATCGTGGACTTCGCGTACACGATTCACACCGACGTGGGCCACCAGTGCGTGGGCGGCCGGGTCAACGGCAAGATGGTGCCGCTCAGGACGCCGCTCGCGAACGGCAACATCGTCGAGATCGTGACCGGCCAGGGCCACAGCCCGAGCCGCGACTGGCTCAGTTTCGTCGTGACGTCGCGGGCGCGAAACAGGATCCGGCACTTCATCAATGGTGAGGAAAAGAAGCGCGCCACCGAGGTCGGGCGCAAGCTGCTGGAGCGCGAAGCGCGGCGCTACAGCATTCAACTGAAGGCCGCCCTGACCGAGGACGCGGTCGGTCGCCTGGCGGGGGAGCTCGGGTCGCAGAAGATCGAGGACGTGTACGCCGCCATTGGCTACGGCAAGGTCGCCGCGCGGCAGGTGCTGAGCAAGCTGGCGCCGGAGTCATCTCTGGCCGAGCCGCCAGCCCAGGAGGCGTCTGCGCCGCGTGCGCGGGATGCGCGATCGGGAGAAGAGCGGATCACGGTCCGCGGGTTCGACGATCTGCTCGTGTTTCGCGCCCGCTGCTGCAACCCGATTCGCGGGGAGCGGATCGTGGGCTACATCACCCGGGGCAAGGGCGTCTCCGTGCATTCGTTGGGCTGCCCGAACGTGGTGAACCTGCTCTACGACCCCGAGCGGCGGATCGACGTGGCGTGGGACAGCCAGGACGATCGGTCGCCCTACGTCGTCCGGCTGGCGATTCAGGTCGAGGACCGTCGGGGCATGCTGGCGGACATCAGCACGCAGATCGCCGGTATCGACACCAACATCAAGAAGGTGGAGGCGACGACCAGCGACGACCAGCGTGGCCGCATCAGCGTGACCGTCGAGGTTCGAGACGTCGAGCATCTCGACCAGGTGGTCAAGTCGCTGCGCGGCGTGACCGGCGTGCTGGATGTCGAACGGGCGGCGCGCTGAGGCGGCGCACCGGGCGAGCAGTTCTAGAACTTGGCGATCGCGTCGATTTCGACGCGGGCATCCTTCGGAAGACGGGCGACCTGGAACGTCGCACGCGCGGGCGCGGGCGCGTCGAAGTAGCGCGCGTAGACATCGTTGACGGTGGCGAAATCGCCGAGATCCGCGACAAAGATCGTCGTGCGGACGACATTCGCGAACGAAACACCCGCGGAGGTCAGGATCGCGCCGATGTTCTCCATGACCCGTTCGGTCTGGGCCGCGATGTCGCCGTCGACGATCTCCCCGGTGGCCGGGTCCAGCGGAATCTGCCCCGAGACGAACAGGAGTTCACCCGCCCGGACGGCCTGCGAGTAGGGTCCGATCGCCTGGGGGGCGTCGGAGGTCTGAATGGCCTGTCGCATGACGCTCGATCGACGCGTCAGGCGGCCTTGGTGACCTTGCCCGAACGGAGGCAGCGGGTGCAGACGCGAATCCGCTTGACGCCGCCGTTGATCATCGCCCGGACCGACTGAATGTTGGCTTCGAACCGTCGTGGAGTCACGTTGTGGGCGTGGCTGACGTTCCGCCCGAACTTTGGTCCCTTGCCGCAGATTTCACATCGTCGCGCCATTTCACTCTCTCCCTCGGTCGCCGTCGCTGGCGGAAGCCACGCGCACGGCGTCATCGCATCGTTCCCGAAGAACCCGTGATTATACCATACTGGCCTACGGCCTGAGCCGCCAGTCGGCTCTCGGTGCTCCTCGGTCTCTCGGGCGCTGATCGCTCAGGGAACGATGAGGCTTCCCGGGGTCTTCCCAGGCTCCGCTGCCCCATCGGGCTGCGTGGCGGCCTCGCCGGCTCCGTGCGGCTGGCTCTCGTCGGCGCCGCTCTGCTGGGCGACGTGGCGAAGCGTCTGCTCGACGAGGTCGAGGTAGGCTTCGTCGCCTCCGACTAGGTGCTCGGCCGCGGCGCGGGCCGCACGCTCCGTGCGGCGGAGCACGGTGACGAGATCGCGGTCCAGGGAAGCCGGCCCGTTCTTGCGGTGAGTCTCGACCGCCGCGGCGAGGTCCTGCTCCAGGCGCTGCGCCGGCAGCGACGCGGCGTGATGCTCGTAGATGATGCCGCGACGCTCCGTCTCGAGCGTGGCCGCCAGCGCGGCAGCCGCATCGGCCACGTCGCGGTCGGTCAGCGGTGGCAGGGCTGACGGTCGGGCACGGACGATCACGCTCTGAACGAACAGGAATAGCCGGTGCTGCCGCTCGGACAGGTTGTGGATCAGCGGCACCAGGAACCTGGCTTCGCGCTCCTGGCGGCGCTGGACCACGGCGGGGGGGTGATGTCGGGCCGTGGCCAGATAGGTGCAGTCGGGCGGGCAGGCGATCTCGCCGAGGCGCTTCGTGCCGCAGCAGGCCGGGCAGATTGAGCCGGCGAGCGCCGGGCACACCCGTCGTCCTTTCCGCCGTCCGCAGGAGATGCATCGACTGTCCGCCATGGTGGGCGCCTCAGAACGGCACAGCCTTTCACACTCGTCGATGACAGGTCAATCTTGGACACCCCAGCCGCCATAGGATCGATTCGAGTCGGCCGATAATCCCTTCGGAACCGGGCCCTTCGAGGCATCCGACACGGATCGGTCCGTTTCATTGGGCTTTCTTGCAAAGTTTGCCCGTCGACGAAAACTCAGAAACCGGATGGGAGGTTGCGTCGTCTATATGGGTAGCACGGCTACGGAATTGAGTCGCGAGTCGACATCGTGCCGTGTAAGTTGTTTGGAATGAGCGATATAGCTTGCACGACCCGGGACGACCGGGGGTCGTAGGGGCGGAGACGAGACACCCTCCCTCATCCACTCCTTTGACCCTCGGCACTATCCCAGGCGGCACGATTGGAAGGCGCTGGTCGGCGCGAGCGCACCGCAGCAGGACGCGGCGCGCGGTGGTGGCAGGCGGCTTGCGACACCGGAGCGCAGGAGTCGCGAGCTCCGCGCGACGCGGCGGGTGGGTGAGGAGAAAGTACGATGGCAACGAAGACGACAACGACGAGTCCCGCAGAAGAACGCTACGCCGAACTGAAGCTGATCCTCGAGGAGCGGCGGCGCGACATCATAGCCGAGGTGCAAGAACGGATGCGCGACGTCCGTGTCGAGGGCAGTGGTGCGGCGATGTACGGCGTCCTGGACTCCGTCGAGAGCTCCGAGTCGGACATTCAGGACGAGATCGAGTTCGCCCTGATTCAGATGAAGGCCGAGACGCTCAGCAAGATCGACGAGGCGCTGCAGCGGCTCGAGGTCAGTGCCTACGGGAACTGCTTCGAGTGTGGGAGCGAGATTGCCGAGCAGCGGCTGCGCGCCCTGCCGTTCGCGGTGAGGTGCAAGGCCTGCGAGGAGGCCCGCGAGCAGGCGGCCGAGGAACGGGTGGGCGACGACCGTCGCGGCCTGGCCGGCCTCTTCGTGGATTCCTCCAACTGAGCGCCGCTCGACGTTGGAGAGGTTACAACTCGAGCCATGACCCGCGTGCACCAGAGCGCAACGCGGATCGCGTATGAGCGATCACGACGAACGTCACGACACCGACACCGACAGCGTCCCGAGCGCTGAGCTCCCGCCCTCTATTCCCGCAGAGGTCCCGGTGCTGCCGCTCCGGGACACGGTCCTGTTTCCCAACTCGTTCATTCCGCTGGCCGTTGCCCGCGAGAGTTCGGTGCGCCTGATCGACGAGGCCACCTCCTCCGGGTCGCTGATCGGCGTGTTCACACAGCGCGAGGCCTCCACCGAGGAGCCGACCCAGGACGATCTGTTTCCGGTCGGGACCGTCACCCACATTCACAAGATGTTCAAGCTGCCGGACGGCAGCCTGCGCCTCATCGTGCAAGGCCTCGAGCGGGTCTCCCTGGTGGGCCTCGCGACCGCGCATCCCTACCTGCGGGCCGAGGTGAAGCGGGCCGAGGACGTGATCGGGGACGAGGATCGACTCGAGATCGACGCGTTGCAACGCAACATCAAGACGAACTTCCAGCAAGTGGTCTCGCTGTCACCGCTGCTCTCGGACGACCTGCAAGTGCTGGCGTCGAACATCGACGAGGCCGGCAAGCTGGCCGACTTCATTGCGTCGAGCCTCACGACGATTCCTACATCGGTGAAGCAGGAGGTGCTGGAGACGCTCGACATCCGCAGTCGCGTGGATCGGCTGAACCGGATCTTGACCAAGGAGCTCGAGGTGCTCGAGCTGGGGTCGAAGATCCAGTCGCAGGTCCAGTCCGAGGTCGGCAAGAGCCAGCGCGACTACTTCCTGCGCGAGCAGATGAAGGCGATTCAGAAGGAGCTGGGCGAAGGCGACGAGCAGGCGAAGGAGATCGAGGAGCTTCGGGCCAAGATCGAGGGCGTCGGGTTGCCGGAGGCCGTGCTGAAGGAAGCGCTGCGCGAGCTGGATCGCCTGTCGAAGATGCCGGTCGCAGCCGCCGAGTACACCGTCTCGCGTACCTATCTCGACTGGATGGTGGCGCTTCCGTGGAATGCCAGGACCGAGGAGATCATCGATCTGGCCCGAACGAAGGCGGTGCTGGATGCCGACCATTCGGATCTCGAGAAGGCGAAGGATCGGATTCTGGAGTATCTCGCGGTCCGAAAACTGAACCCCGAGATCGAGAGTCCCATTCTGTGCTTCGTCGGGCCACCTGGCGTCGGCAAGACCTCGCTGGCCAAGTCGATCGCCGCGGCCGTCGAGCGGAAACTCGTGCGCGTTTCGCTCGGCGGGATGCGGGACGAAGCCGAGATTCGCGGACATCGCCGCACCTACATCGGCGCGTTGCCCGGGCAGATCATTCAAGGCCTGCGGCGGGCGGAGTCGAAGAACCCCGTCTTCGTGCTGGACGAGATCGACAAACTCGGGTCGGACTTTAGGGGTGATCCGGCGTCGGCCCTGCTCGAGGTGCTCGATCCCGAGCAGAACAACACGTTCCGGGATCACTATCTCGACGTCCCCTTCGACCTGTCCGAGATCCTGTTCATCACGACCGCGAACGTTCTCGATCCGGTGGCGCCGGCCCTGCGCGATCGCATGGAAGTGCTCGAGTTGCCGGGCTATACCGACGAAGAGAAGCTGAAGATCGCGCGGGAACATCTCGTGGGGCGGCAGATCGAGAATCATGGCCTGACACCGGAGCAGATCAGCTTCGAGGACGCCGCGCTCCAGGCGGTGATCCGCGGCTACACGCGCGAGGCCGGCGTCCGCAACCTCGAGCGCGAGATCGGCGCGCTCTGCCGCAAGGTCGCGCGGCAGCGAGCGGAAGGCGTCGAGACGCCGGTCGCGCTGTCACCCGACGTCGTGGCGGAAATGTTGGGTGCGCCGAAGTTCCATGACGAAGAAGTGGCCGACCGCACGAAGGACCCGGGCGTGGCCGTTGGCCTCGCCTGGACGCCGGCCGGCGGGGAAGTGCTGTTTGTCGAGGCGACCCTGATGCCGGGCGGCGGCGCGCTGACGCTGACCGGACAGCTCGGCGACGTCATGAAGGAGTCGGCGCAGACCGCGCTGTCGTGGTTCAGGGCTCACGCCGAGGACTATGGCGTCGACACGGCGTTCTTCCAGCACGCCGAGCTGCACGTGCACGTGCCGTCGGGCGCAATTCCCAAGGACGGGCCATCGGCCGGGGTCACGATGGCCACGGCACTGGCGTCCCGACTGACGAAGCGGCCGGTCCGTGGGGACCTCGCCATGACGGGCGAGGTGACGCTGACGGGCCGGGTGCTGCCGGTCGGCGGGATCAAGGAGAAGGTGCTCGCCGCGCGGCGCCTCGGGATCGCCCATGTCATCGTCCCGAGGCTGAATCGGAAGAACATCGACGAGGATCTGAGCGAGGATCTGCGTCGCGAGATGACCATTCACTACGTCAGTTCGGTCGATGAGGTGATCGATCTGGCGCTCCAACCCGCCAAGCCGGCGGACCGCCGTTCCGCCGAACCGCCGGTCCCGCACATCGCCAGCTGACTCATTCCCGGTGGCGCGCCCCTTCAGGGGTGCGATGGCGGGGCTGAAGCCCCGCCCCACCCTACGAGCCGCGGGGCTTTAGCCCCGCGGACGGGCAATCCGAAGGATTGCCCTATGGCGGCACCCAGCCGGCGGACCTAGCTCACCGATCCCTCAAGGCCTCTAACACACGCTCGAGATCGTCCGGCATCGGCGCGCGAAACTCGACGCGCCGTGCGTCGCGCGGATGCGTGAACGCCAGCCGGCTCGCGTGGAGGAACGGACGGGTGAGTTGAGCCACGACGCGGTGGCGGGGCGTGAGTCGTCGGCGGGTGCCGCCGTAGACGGCGTCGCCGACGACGGCGTGGCCGATCGCCGCCAGGTGCACGCGGATCTGGTGGGTGCGGCCGGTGGCGATGGCGACGTGGACGAGTGTCAGCCCCTCGAGCGGCTCGGCTTTCACGATGCGCGTCACCGCGGTGCGTGCGCGGCGGGCGCGGGTCGTCATCCGCTGCCGCGCGGCCCGATCCCGGCCGATCGGGAGATCGATCCGGCGTCCAGCCTGCACCTTCCCCCACACGAGCGCGACGTACTCCTTGTCGATCTCCCGATCGCGAAACTGACGGCTCAGTTCGCGATGGGCCTGGTCGTGCTTGGCGACGACCAGCAGCCCCGACGTGCCCTTGTCCAGCCGGTGCACGATACCGGGCCGTTCCTCGCCACCGATGCCGCTGAGGTCGTGCACGTGATGCAGCAGCGCGTTGACGAGGGTGCCGCGCGCGTGGCCGGCGGCCGGGTGTACGACCATGCCAGGCGGCTTGTTCACGACGACGAGATCGGCGTCTTCGTGGACGATGTCGAGGTCCAGGGCTTCAGGGTCTAGCCTTGGCGATACCGGTGTGGGAATGGTGACGACGATCCGCGCGCCGGCGCGTGGCACCGTGCTCGGCTTGGCCGACGCGTCGTCGACCCGCACGCGATCGGCCTTGATCAATCGTTGCACGAAGGCCCGCGAGCGATCGGGCAGCAGGGTGGCGAGGAGGTGGTCGAGCCGTGCGCCCGCGTGCTCCTCGGGGACACGGATCTCGACACGATCCTCCGACGCAGCCGGTTCGGCGGTGTCAGTCATGCGGTCATCGGAGCCGCCCGGGCGGCCGAGCACGCTCAGCGCGTCCGGCGCGGCGCGGCGCCGTCGCCGGCGCGACTACGCCTGGCCAGGTACACCAGCATCCCGAGGCTCAGCGGGACGATCAGCACCGAGACGAACTGTGACGTCGACATCACGTCGAAGACCATGCCGCGCGGGTCGCCACGGAAGAACTCGGTCACGAAGCGCGACGCGCCGTAGAGCAGCATATACAGCCAGAACGTTCTGCCAGCGAAGCCTTGCCCGCGCCGCTCGGAGCCGAGCAGAATCAAGAGGATCCCCAGTTCCGCGAACGATTCGTACAGCTGGGTCGGATGCAGGTGGACATCGAGCGGCGTGCCCACGTTGGCCGCCGCGAAGGCGTTCGTGAACACGATGCCCCACGGCAGATCGGTCGGGCGGCCGTAGCAGCACCCGGCCATGAGGCAACCCAGGCGGCCGACCGCGTGTCCGAGCGCGATGCCGGGCGCGAACGCGTCACAGGCGGTCCAGACTGGCATCCGGTGTCGTCGCAGGTACCACCAGGAGACCGGCACCGCGAGGAGCAAGCCGCCGTAGAAGACCCCGCCCGCCCGCACGAGCGACAGCATCCGCTCGGTGCTCTGCGAGAAGTACTCGAAGTCCACGACCAGCAGCATCAACTTGGCGCCGACCAGCGCCGACACGATGATCAGGATCCCGAGATCCATGACGCGGTTGGCGTCGAGACCCCGCGTGGCGGATCGCAGCATCGCCAGCTTCAGGCCGAGCAGGTAGGCCGCGGCGAGTAGCAAGCCGTAGCTGTAGAGCGTGATCGGGCCGAGTTCAAGCAGGGTTGGATACATCGTGGTGTCTCGTCAGCAGCGTGTCGGTGAGCAGGAAGCCGGCGCCGATGGTAATGGCCGAGTCGGCGACGTTGAACGCCCAGAAATGATAGGTGCCCCAGTACACGTCGACGAAATCCACGACATGTCCAATGGCGATCCGATCGATGAGGTTGCCGAGCGCTCCCCCGAGAATCAAGGCCAGGCCGACGCGCGCCGTGGATCCGTGCGACTCCGCCTGGACGGCATAGATGCCGAGCGCCACGAGCGCCACGAGCGCCACGCCGGTCATGACCGCCGCCTTGAACGGAAAGTCGGCACTATTGAGAATGCCGAACGCTGCACCCGTGTTCCGCACGTGGGTGAGGTTCAGCAGGCCCGGCACCAGGCTCACACTGTCGTGCAGCGGCACGAACTGTCTGACCAGCGCCTTGCTGACCTGGTCGGCGACCACGACGCTGCCCGCGACGGCGAGCGCCGTGTGCCGCAGGCGGGGGAGTCGCGAGATGGCGCCGAGGGATGACGGGAGGATCGCCATGAACTGACCAGACCCGCGCTAGCTCGGCTGCGTGCCGGCGAGGTCGAGCATCTCGACGCAGCGCGCACACACGCCCTGCCGCTCGGGACGGTCCGACACCGCCGCCACATAGCGCCAGCAGCGCTCGCACTTGATGCCTTCGGCCCGGCCTACCGCGATCGCGATCGTCTCGCCAGCCACCGGGCTGTCGCCGTCGTCGGGCGTGGGTTCGCCGTCGACCTCCGCTTGCGCGATGAAGAGCGTCGGCAACTCGTCGGCGTACCGATCGAGGAGTGCGCGGGTCTCGCCTCCGGCGCGGAGCTGGACCCTGGCTTGGAGCGACGTGCCGACCGTCTTGTCTTTCCGCAACGCCTCGATCCGCGCGTTGACCGCTTCGCGAATCTTGATGAGCCGGTCCCAGCGCTGGATGAGATCTCGGTCGATCATCGCGTCGAGGCCCGCCGGGAAGTCGGCCAGATGCACCGAGACATCGCGTTCACCCGGCAGCACCTTCCACAGTTCATCTGCCGTGACCGGCAGGATTGGGGCGATGAGCCGCGCCAGGCCGTCAGCCATCTGGAAGATCACCGTCTGCGTCGATCGGCGAGCTCGATGGCGTGGCGCGAACGTGTAGAGGCGGTCCTTCGCGACATCGATGTAGAGCGAACTCACGTCGACCGTCAGGAATCCGTTCAGAGCCTGAAAGATCGCCTGGTAGTCGTACTCCGCGTACGCGCCGACGATACGCGACGCGGTCTCCGCGTAGCGGGAGAGGCCGAACCTGTCCAGCTCGTCCAGCTGGTCGATGGGAACCGTGTCTGTGGCCGGATCGAAATCGTGGAGATTCGCCGCGAGGATCCGCAGCGTATTGCGGATCTTCCGGTAGGCCTCGACGACACGCGCCAGGATTTCCTTGCCGATCCGAACGTCCTCCCGATAGTCGACCATCGCAACCCACAGCCGCAGCACCTCGGCACCGCTCTGCTCGATGACGGTCTGCGGCGCGATGTCGTTGCCGCGCGACTTCGACATCTTGTGGCCCGACTCGTCGACGACAAAGCCGTGCGTGATCACCTGACGATACGGCGCCCGGCCGCGCGTGCCCAGCCCGACCAGTAGCGAACTGTGGAACCACCCGCGATACTGATCGCTGCCTTCGAGATAGATCTCGGCGGGCCATCCGAGGTCCCGCTCCTCGAGCACGGCCTCGTGACTCGAGCCCGAATCGAACCAGACGTCGAGAATGTCGCGCTCGCGCTTGAACTCCTTACCGCCGCACCCGCCGCAGACGTGGTCGGGCGGCACGAACTCGGCCAGCGCTCGCTCGTACCACGCGTCGGCGCCGTGCTCCTCGAACACGTCGGCGGCCCGATCGGTCAGTGCGGTCGTCAGCGTCGCATCGCCGCACGCCGTGCAGTACACCGCCGGAATCGGGACACCCCACGACCGCTGCCGCGAGATGCACCAGTCGGGGCGGTAGGCCAGCATGTTGTGGATCCGCTCCTGGCCCCAGGCCGGGAACCACTGCACCTGCTGGATGGCATCCAGCGCGCGTTGCCGCAACTCGGCCGTTTCCATCGCGATGAACCACTGCGAGGTCGCGAGGAAGATCACCGGGCGATGGCAGCGCCAGCAGTGCGGATAGGCGTGCTCGAGGGTCGCGCGCTGCCAGAGCCGTCCGGCGCAGTCGAGGGCATCGGCGATCTTGGGGTTCGCGTCGAAGACCTTCATGCCGGCGAACCCTTCGACCGTGTTGTCGAACACGCCGTTCGGACCGACCGGGGCGTAGGTCTCGAGCCCGTACTTCACGCCGGTGTTGAAGTCGTCGGCGCCGTGGCCGGGCGCCGTGTGCACCACGCCGGTGCCCTGTTCCAAGGTCACGTAGTCGCCGAGCACGCCGACCGACGCCCGGTCGTACAGCGGATGCTCGAACCGCAGGCCCTCGAACGCGCGCCCCTTCACCACCGCCAGTGGTTCGGTGAGTGGGCGACCGACATCGGTCGCGACCCGCTCGGCGAGCGCTGCGGCGACGATGACAGCCGGGTCGTCCGGGCTGGTGGCGTAGACGCCGTAGTCGAGGTCTGGGTGAAAGGCGACCGCCAGGTTCGAGGGAATCGTCCACGGCGTCGTTGTCCAGATGAGGGCGGACAGGGCGCGCCCCTCCAGCGCGGGTAGCGAGCCAACGAGGGCCGCGGCGGAACCCGCGCTCAGCGGGAACTCCACGTAGACCGACGGCGAGGTATGCGTTTCGTACTCGACCTCGGCCTCGGCCAGCGCTGTGCGGCAGTGGATGCACCAGTGGACCGGCTTCTTGCCGCGATACACCATGCCCTGCTCGACGAACCGGCCGAGCGCGCGGACGATATCGGCCTGGTAGTGGAAGGCCATCGTCAGGTAAGGCCGCGTCCAGTCGGCGCTGACGCCGAGTCGCCGAAAGCCGACGCGCTGCTCGTCGAGGTAGCGGTCCGCGTACGCGCGGCAGGCACGGCGCAAGGCCGCGGTGTCCATGTCGCGTTTCTTGGAGCCGAGTTCGCGCTCGACCCGTAGTTCGATCGGCAGGCCGTGGCAGTCCCAGCCCGGCACGTACGGGCTGTCGAAACCGGCCATCGTCTTCGATCGAACGACGAAGTCCTTCAAGATCTTGTTGAGGGCGGTTCCGATGTGAATGTGACCGTTCGCGTACGGCGGGCCATCGTGGAGCACGCAGCGCGGCGCCCCTGCCCGTCGCTCGCGGATCAACTCGTACAGCCCGATCTCGTCCCAACGCGCGTAGGCCGCCGGTTCGGCCTTCTGCAGGCTCGCCTTCATCGGGAACGCCGTGCGAGGGAGGTTGAGAGTTGCCTTCCAGTCGGCCATGAGACGTCGTCTGCTGCCAGGGTTCGATCGGACCGTCGCGCGGCTGACGGACGCGCCGCGCACCTGTTCATTGTAGTGCAACCGGTGTCAGGGCGACCGTCGAGCGGCGGAAGAGGCGAGCATGGACTTGTATAATTACCGGGATGTCTTCGGAAGGCGACGCCCCAGCGGTCCCGACCGTTCACTCGGTCGTACTCGACAACGGCCTCACGGTGCTCGTGCAAGAGCAGCACGCGGCGCCCCTGGCCTCGGTCTGGTGCTGGTATCGGGTCGGCTCGAAGGATGAGCCGCCCGGGTCGACCGGCATCTCGCACTGGGTCGAGCATATGAACTTCAAGGGGACGACCAACATCCCCAAAGAACAGATCAAGGGGATCATCGAGCGCTACGGGGGCTCGTGGAACGGCTACACCTGGATCGACCAGACCGCCTACATGGAGACCGCGGCCAGTCACGCGCTCGATCACATGCTGTTCATCGAGTCGGAGCGGATGTCGAACGGCCTCTACGAGGCGGCCGAATGCGAGTCCGAGCGCACCGTGATCATCTCGGAGTTGCAGGGGGGCGAGAACGATCCCGAACAACTCCTGGACATCGAGGTCACCGCGACGGCATTCAAGGCGCACCCCTACCGCCATCCGACCATCGGGTGGGTCGGCGACCTGCAGCGGATGAGCCGCGACGACCTCTACGCGTACTACCGTCGCTTCTACGCGCCGAACAACGCGACGCTGGTCATCGTGGGCGACGTGGACACCGACGAGGTAATCCGACTGGCCGAGCGGCGCTTCGGCGCCATTCCGAGCGTAGCGGCGGGCGACCGCGTCCGGACGCAGGAACCGGTGCAGACCGGCGAACGTCGCCTGACGGTCATGCGCGAAGGTGCCACGGCCTACTGGAAGGCGGCGTATCATGCCCCGGCCGTCGGCGACGCCGACTTTGCGCCGATGCTGCTGCTGGACGCCGTCCTGACCGGCGCGAAGGGCGTCAACCTCTGGTCGAGTTTTCAGGGCCAGACGCCTCAGCGCACCGCTCGCCTTTACCGGGCCCTCGTGGATGGCGGCCTGGCGTCTGGCGTGGACGGTGCCCTGCTGCCGACCGAGGATCCGTACCTTTTCGCCGTGTCCGCCGAAGCGACGGCGGGGACCGCGTTGACCTCGCTCGAAGCGGCGGCCCTCGACGTGCTCGATCGTGTCCGCCTCGAGGGGATCACCCAGCCCGAACTCGAGCGGGCGAAGCGGCAGTTTCGGGCACGCCTAGTCTTCGAGAACGACAGCGTCACCAACATTGCCCATCAACTCGGGTACTTCGCAACCGTGGCGTCCCTCGACCTCTTTTGCGCGCTGCCGGATCGAATCGAGGCCGTGACACTCGAGCAGGTGGGCGACGCCGCGCGCCGTCATCTCGCGCCGAGCAACCGGACGATCGGGTGGTTCCAGCCGCTGGCGGCCTGATTCGCGACCGCGCATCATGTCACCCACCGCCCTCTCCGCTGCACGCACGGTCCTGCCGAACGGCGTCGTCCTGCTGACGCAGCGGACGACGACGCAGCCCGCCGTCGCGATCGATCTGGTCCTAGCCACCGGCAGCGTCCACGATCCGGTGGAGCACTTCGGTGTGGCGAATTTCGCTGCATACGTCATCGATCAGGGCACGACGTCCCGTTCGACGGAGCAACTGGCCGAGGCGTTCGACGACCGCGGCATCGCGCTGGCGGTGTACGCGTCGAGGCACCGCTTCGGGCTGACATGCGCCTGCCTGGCCAGCGATGCTGAATCGGTGCTGGCGCTCATTGCGGACATCGTTCGGCGCCCGAATTTTCCGAACGACCGGATCGCGACCCGGCGAGTCGAGATCGAGACCGGGATCCGTCGTGATGCGGACAGCCCCGCGGAGACGGCGGATGCGCTTGTCCGTGCGTTGATCTACGGCGAGACCCACCCCTACGGACGCCGCATCAGCGGCACGCTGGAGTCACTGGCGCGAATCGACCGTCAGGCGATCGTCGACTTCCACCGAACGCATTGCCTGCCCGAGCGAGCCACCCTCACGATCGTTGGCGACATCGATCCGGGCGCGGCCCTTGATGCCGCACGCCGCGGATTCGGGGACTGGACGTCGGCCCCGCCACCCCCCGAGGCAGTGCTCGCCCAGGCCGCGTCGAACGGGCGCCGCCGCGCCGTGCGGCTGCTTCCGGGCAAGGTGCAGGCTGACGTCGCGTATGGCTTTGCCGGTATCGCGCGATCCGACGTCCGCTATCATGCCTTCTGGATCATGAACAACGTGCTGGGCCAGTACGGCCTGGGCGGGCGGTTGGGTGACAGCATTCGCGAGCGGCAGGGCATGGCCTACTACGTCTACAGCGGGCTCGAGGCCAACGTCGGTCCGGGGCCGCTCATCATTCGCGCCGGTGTGAGCCCCGACAACGTCGAGCGCGCGATTGCGTCGATCGACGAAGAAGTTGGCATGATGGGCGCGGAAGGCGTGTCCGACAAGGAACTGGCCGACGCCAAGCAGTACCTGATCGGGTCGATTCCAAGGATGCTCGAGACGAACGCGCGTATTGCCGCGTTCCTGCAGACCGTCGAGCAGTTCGGTCTCGGGCTCGACTACGACGCTCGGCTCGCAGGCCTGCTCGAGGCGGTGACGGTCGCGGAGGTGCGCGACGCGGCGGCGAGCCTGCTTGCGCCTGATCGCGCTGCCATCGCCGTCGCCGGTCCACTCGACTCGGCCTCCGCTGAGGAGGCCGGGGCGTGACGCCGACCGGGGAGATCACCTACCGCGATCTGAGAACGCTCGACGAGCTGCGCCGCGTCGTCGAGCTCGAAATGATCATCTGGGAGTACACCGACGCGGAAGATGCCGTCCCCGTGCCCATCCTGGCGATTAACGTCAAGCGCGGAGGCATCCTCGTCGGCGCGTTCGATGCGTCGGACGTGATGGTGGGGTTCGCTTACTCGATGCCGGGGCTTCGGGACGGACGTCTCGTGCAGTGGTCGCACATGCTCGGTGTGCTCGACGGCTACCGCAGCCTCGGGCTCGGCCGCGCGCTCAAGCTCGAGCAGCGGCAGCGCGCGCTGGCGATGGACGTCGAGGTCATCGAATGGACGTTCGATCCGATGCAGGCGATGAACGCCCACCTGAACCTCAGCAAGCTGGGTGCGGTCATCGAGGAGTACGCCGAGAACATCTACGGCGAGTCCAGCAGCGCGCTTCACCGCGGGACCCCGACCGATCGCTTCGTGGCGGTCTGGCGCCTGGCATCCCCGCGTGTCACCGAGCGGCTGGCCGGGCGGGCGGCCGATAGGCCCCCGGGCGATGCGGCGTCGACCGCACGGATTCCGCGAATCAACGATGCGCAGATGGCGGGCGAATGGTTGGCCTGCGGGACGTGGAACGCGACGCTCGAGGATTCGCGCCTGCGCGTCGAGATCCCCGTCGGCTTCACCGAGATGCAGCAGTCGTCGCCTGACGCGGCGCGCGCCTGGCGGATGGCCAGCCGCGACATCTTCACGACCTACCTGCCGCGAGGCTACCTGGTCACCGAATTCGTCCTGGATCGTGACGCCGGCCGAGGCTGGTACATCCTCGAGCGGTAAGTAGCCTTGCCGGGCCGAGCCGCAGGCGAAGTCCACCGCCCGGCGCAACGCCACCCTCGCGCCCAGCGTCAGCCGACGCAAAGAGAAACTTACCCGGGTGGCCAGGCGAGCGGGCGCCCGCCGAGCAGGTGCAGGTGGATGTGGAAGACCGTCTGCCCGGCCTCGCGGTTGCAGTTGAAGACCGTGCGGTAGCCGCCCTCGGCGATGCCCCGCGCCTTGGCGATCTCCGCGGCCCGCCGGACCATCTCGCCGACGAGGCCGTCGTCCGCGGGGCCGAGATCGTTGAGGGTGGCCAGATGGCGGCGCGGCACGATCAGCACGTGCGTCGGCGCCTGCGGGCTGATGTCCTCGAAGGCCACGAGTTGCTCATCCTCGTGCACCAGGGTGGCTGGGATCTCGCCCGCGACGATCCGGCAGAAGAGGCAGTCGGCTTGAGTTCCCATTATCGGTCTCCGCCTCGCCGCACCGCCGTGCCGACGCGGGGGTGTCCTTGCAGGTCGCGGACGATCTCGATGTCCGCAAGGCCATGCGCCGCGACGACGCGCCTGAAATCCGCCTCCTGATCGTAGCCGAACTCGACGGCGAGCCGTCCGCCGTCGACGAGGTGCGCACCGGCCTCCGCCACGAGCGCCTGCAGCGGGGTCGTGCCGTCTCCGCCGCCGTCGAGGGCGAGGCGCGGCTCGTGGTCGCGCACCTCAGGCTCCAGGGTTGAGAAGACCGTCGTCGCGCAGTACGGCGGGTTCGACACGATGAGATCGGCGGCCTCCGACAGGCCGGCCAGTAGGCTGCCCAGGCGCCACGTGATCCGGTCGGCGACCTTCAGGCGCCGCGCGTTCGTCTGGGCCACCTCCAGCGCCGCCTGGGAGAGATCGGTCGCGACGATGCGCACGGCGGGCAGTTCGACCGCCAGCGCGATTGCCACGCAACCCGAACCCGTGCCCACGTCGACGACGAGTCCGAGTGCCGCCCGATCGGGCCGGAATCGCAGCGCCGTCTCGACGAGGTGCTCGGTTTCGGGCCGGGGAATCAACACGTCCGGTGTCACGAGGAAGTCCAGGCCCCAGAACTCCCGACGGCCGGTCAGGTGGGCCAGCGGCTCCCGGCCCGCGCGCCGCTCGACCAGCACGCCGTAGGTCGTCGCGAACCGGTCGTCGGGTTCCCGATGCCGCGCCGTGAAATACGTCGCGCGGTCCCAGCCGAGCAGGTGCCGGGCGAGCACTTCCGCGTCCAGCCCGGCCTCGTCGGGCTGGATGCCCGATGCGATCAGGCGCGCGCGCGCCGCGTCCACGGTCGACAGGATGCTCACGGTTCGGCGGGTACTTCCTGGGCCTGCTTGAGCTTCTCGGACTGGAAGTGCGTCACGACATGCTCGATCAATTCGCTCAGGTCGCCGTCGAGCACGGCCGTGAGTTGATGCGTCGTGAAGTTGATCCGATGATCGGTGATCCGATTCTGCGGGAAGTTGTAGGTCCGGATCTTCTCCGAGCGCTCTCCCGTGCCCACCTGGCTGCGCCGGTCCTTCGCGATGGCGTCCTGCTGCTTCTTCATCTCCAGTTCGTAGAGCCGCGAACGGAGCACCTTCATCGCTTTCGCCTTGTTCTTGATTTGCGATTTCTCATCCTGCTGCGAGACGACGATGTTGGTCGGTAGATGGGTCACTCGGACGGCCGAGTAGGTCGTGTTCACACTCTGGCCGCCCGGGCCGCTCGAGCAGAACGTGTCGATGCGAAGGTCCTTCGCGTCGATCTGCACGTCGACCTCCTCGGCCTCGGGCAGGACGGCCACCGTCGCGGTCGATGTGTGGATCCGTCCACTGGCCTCGGTCGACGGAATCCGCTGCACGCGATGGACGCCGCTCTCGTACTTCAGCTGGCTGTAGACTCGCCGCCCCTCGATGACGGCGATCACCTCCTTGAGCCCGCCGACGCCCGTTTCGCTGATCGACAGGACCTCGATCCGCCAGCCCTGGTGCTCGGCGAAGCGGCTGTACATCCGGAACAGGTCAGAGCCGAACAGACCGGCTTCGTCCCCACCGGTGCCGGCGCGAATCTCCAGGATGACGTTCTTCTCGTCGTTGGGATCCTTGGGCACCAGGAGCAACTTGATCTCGGCCAACAGCGCGTCCCGGCGCTCGTGCAGGAGCGCCAACTCCTGCACCGCGAGGTCGCGCATGTCGCCCCCGCTCGAGTCCAGCAGCTCCTGGGTCTGCCCGACCTCGGTCAGCACGCCCTTGTATTCCCCGAACCGCTCGACGAGCGTTTGAATTTCCGCGAGCGCCTTGGCGTGCTTCCGGTACTCTGCCGGGTCGGCTTGCACCGCCGGGTCGCTGACGAGCCGCATCAGCTCGTCGTAGCGCGTTTCAATGGCGTTCAGTTTGTCGAACATCGACCGATCCGAAGCGCTGCGACACGCTCACCCCCGGACACGGGCGGCAGGAACGCGACCTCGTCGCCGTCGTGGAGCTCCGTGTCCATTTTCGCGTATTCGGTATTGACCGCCGCCGACAGCGATCCGGCGTAGTCGCCCGCGTCGGGGAAATCCGCAACCAGGTCGTCCCAGAGGTGTCGCACCGAGGCGCCAGCCGGGGCCTCGCGTTCCAGCTCGGCGGCGCCGACGATGTCGCGCAACCGGGCGAACACGCGGACGCTCACACGCATGCGCGCCGGTAGGCGTCCTCTCGCGCCGCCGCGTCGTCGGGATCGGCGGTCGCGCCCTCGATCCAGACATCGCCCCCATCGAAGAACTCGCGTTTCCAGATCGGCGCGATCTGCTTGATGCGTTCGATCAAGTACCGGCAGGCCGCGAACGCGTCCGCCCGATGCGGCGACGCCGCGGTGATAGCGACACTGGCCTCTCCGACGGCGAGCACCCCGACGCGGTGGTGCACGGCGACCTGGGCGGCCGGCCAGCGCTCGGCGATCTCGTCAGCGATTCGCTCGAACGCTCGCACCGCCAGCGGCTCGTAGGCTTCGTACTCCAGCTTGACCACGCGACGGCCGAGATTGTGCTCGCGCACCAGGCCGAGAAACGATGCGATGGCGCCGGTGCCTTCCGCGTCCGCCTCCGCCGCCGGCGAGACGGCGCCGATCAGCGCATCGAGGTCGAGGCGCTCGGTGGTCACGGCGAGTCGCGCAATGCTCATCGCCTGGCAGTATAGCAAGCAGTTGCGGCGGACGGCCCCGGCTCTGAGCCACGACCGACGGCTACCGATGCCAGGAATGGAAATGATCGAGTGGGCCGTGGCCGCGCCCGAGCGGGAGCCCGTGCTGGATGGCCTCCGCGACGTAGGCCTTGGCCCCGGCGATGGCGTCCGCCGTCGTCTGTCCGAGTGCCAGATTCGCCGCCACGGCGGCGGCGAAGGTGCAGCCGGTGCCGTGGGTATGTCGCGACACGAGTCGCGGGCCGCGCAGTTCCACGAGGTCCCGGCCGTCGAAGACGACGTCGACGGCGTCCTCCGTTGGTACGTGGCCGCCCTTGACGACCACGGTGGCGGGCCCGAGGTCGTGGATGCGCCGCGCCGCGTCGCGCGCGGCGGCGAGCGTGTCGACCGTCATACCGGCCAGCACTTCGGCTTCCAGCGCGTTGGGCGTGACGACGCTCGCCCGCGGGAGCAGCGCCTGGCGGAGCGCCTGCACCGCGTCGTCAGCTAGCAGCCTTGCGCCGCCCTTGGCCACCATCACGGGGTCGACGACCACGTACGATGTCGGCAGGGCCGGCAGTTGCGCGGCGACGGCCTCCACGATCGCCGAGGTGGCCAGCATGCCGGTCTTGACGGCATCCACCCCGATATCGCCGGCCACGGCGGCGATCTGCGCCAGAATCAGGTCCACCGAGAGGGTCTCGGCCGCGTCCACGCCCAGGGTGTTCTGCGCCGTGACCGCGGTGATCGCGGAGGTGCCGTACACGCCGTGCGCGGCGAATGTCTTCAGGTCGGCCTGGATGCCCGCGCCGCCGCCCGAATCGCTTCCCGCAATTGTCAGTGCCGTCTTCATCGGCTAAGATCTCCTCCATGCCGAACACGGAGAGCCTGCCCGCGCGCCCGCCGGGTGCGACGATCATGATGCCGCCGTCGTCGCTCCTTGCCTCCTGGACCACGTCGGCCGAGTACGGTCGGCTGATCCGCGTGGCGGCCGTGCTGTTCTGCGCCACGCTGATAGCGGCGACGGCGCAAGTGAGCGTCCCGCTTTCGTGGACGCCGGTTCCCCTGACGCTTCAACCGACGATTGTACTGCTCTCGGCCGCGGTCCTGGGTGCTCGGCTGGGCAGCGCGTGTCTCGGCGTCTATCTGGTTGCCGGGATGGCCGGCCTGCCGGTCTTCGCCTGGTCGCCTGGCCTGGCCCCGGGCATCGGTCGCCTGCTTGGCCCGACCGGTGGGTATCTCGTGGCCTACCCGATCGCGGCCTATCTGGTCGGGCGGCTGGCCGAGCGCGGAATGGATCGGCGATACCTCACGGCTGTCGGCGCGATGCTGGCCGGCCTGGGCGTCATCTATCTGGGTGGCGCCGCCTGGCTCGCCGTGCTGGGTGCGCCGACTGGACAGGCGGGCACCGCCGTCGCGCTCGGCGTCTATCCTTTCATCGTCGCCGACATCGTGAAGCTGGCACTCGCCGCGCCGTTCCTGCCGAGCCTCCGGCGCTTCACACTAGGCCGCTAGCCGACCGCGCCTCAACGCCCGCCGTTGTCAACACAGGTGAGTTCTGGGACTAAGGTTCCAGCACCACCACGAACTGGTAGGGGAGATCGTCGACCTCGGCGCGTACGCGGAGTCCGGCCTCGCGTGCGTCGCGAATGACCTGCGACGGGTCGACGCGGTTTCCGGGCGGTGGACCGGGCCCGCCACCTGACGGGTGGAAGTCGACGACGCCCAGGCGCCCGCCGGGCCTGAGCGCCTCGGTCAGGCTGCGCAGCAACGGCACCGGCGCCGGCAGCGCCGCATAGCTGTTGACGATGACGATGGCGTCGACCTGCCGGCTCGGCAACTGCGCATCGTCCGGCCTGGCCCTGACCGCGATGACGTTGGTCAGTTGCTCCCGCGCGATTCGCCGGTCGAGTCCCGAGATCATCTCCGGTCGGAAGTCGACCGCGTACACCCGGCCATTCGGGCCGACCCGACGCGCCAGTCGAATGGCGAACCACCCGCCGCCCGCGCCGAAATCGGCCACGGTCGACCCGTCGGCGATGTTCAGCGCGTCCATGATCTCGTTGGGGCGCTGCCACGCGTCTCGGTCCGGGCTTTCGAGCAGCCCGAGTTCTTGAGGGGGAAAGCGGTAGCGGCTCTGGCTCTGCTGCACGCCACCGTTGACGGCGACGTGTTCGCCGACCAGAACCGTCAGGACGAGGGTGGTCGTGGCAATCGGACGCATCGTGCAGGTCCCAGGTCTCCGTCGACGGGCGCGTGGCACTGCGCCAACCGTCGGGATGTCTTATTATAGCGAGGTATGCTGCCGCAGCTATTCGACAGCACTGTCGAACTGATCGTCCAGACCTCGACCAATCTTCCCCCCGACGTTCGCGCCGCCATGTCGGCCGCCGTGGGCGTCGAGTCGGCGGGCAACCGGTCCGCGCAGGCGCTCGACATCATCGCGTTGAACATCGATCAGGCCTCCGACTGCGAGGGCGCGATCTGCCAGGACACCGGGCTGCCGACCTTCGAGGTCCAGACGCCCGTCGGCGCCAATCAGATCGAGATCGAGGTCGAGATCCGACGCGCGGTCGTGGAGGCGACGCGGTGCGGCAAGTTGCGGCCGAATTCCGTCGACTCGATTACCGGTGAGAACTCCGGCGACAATCTTGGGCCGGGCACGCCGATTGTCCACTTTCATCAGTGGGAGCGTGACGAGATCGAGATCCGCCTGCTGCTGAAGGGGGGCGGCTGCGAGAACACGAACGCCCAGTACGCGCTGCCGATCGAGTTGCCGCACCTCGGGCGCGCCGACCGCAACCTCGACGGCGTTCGCAAATGCATCTTGGATGCCGTCTGGCAGGCGCAAGGCAAGGGTTGCAGCCCCGGCGCGGTCGGCGTCTGCGTCGGCGGCGACCGGACGTCCGGCTACGCCCACGCCAAGGCCCAGTTGTTCCGGACGCTGGACGACGTCAATGACGACCCACGCCTCGCCGAGGTCGAGCGGTCGGTCATGGCCTCGGTCAACGAGCTCGGCGTCGGCACGATGGGGTTCGGCGGCGACGTCTCGCTCATCGGGTGCAAGGTCGGCGCGCGGAACCGGCTACCCGCGAGCTTCTTCGTCTCGGTGGCGTACGATTGCTGGGCGTTTCGCCGCCTCGGGGTGGTGCTCGACGCCGGGTCGGGCGCGATCCAGCGGTGGCTCTATCGGGATCCAGCCGCTCCGGTGGCGCGGATGACCTCAGCCGAAGGCTTCGTCAAGACCGGCCGCGAGGTGGTGCTGACGCCGCCGATCGACGAAGCGACGATCCGCCAGCTGCGCGTCGGCGACGTCGTGCTCATCTCGGGCCCGGTGCATACGGGACGCGACGCCGTCCACACCCACCTGATGTCGCACGATCCGCCGGTCGATCTGCGAGACGGCGTCCTGTACCATTGCGGACCGGTCGTCATGCGCGAGGGCGAGACCTGGCGGGTCACGGCGGCGGGTCCTACGACCAGCATCCGTGAGGAACCCTATCAGGGAGAGATTCTCCGCCGCTACGGCGTGCGCGCGGTGATCGGGAAGGGCGGCATGGGCACCAAGACGCTCGCGGCGCTCGGGGAGACCGGCGCGGTCTACCTCAACGCGATCGGTGGCGCCGCCCAGTTCTACGCCCGCGCGATCGAGCACGTCGAGGGGGTCTCGCTTCTCGAATTCGGTACCCCCGAAGCGATGTGGCATCTTCAGGTCCGTGACTTTCCCGCCATCGTGACCATGGACGCCCATGGCGCCAGCCTCCACCGCGACGTCGAAGCGGCCTCGGGCGAGCGCCTGGCCGAACTAGGGGCCTGATCCGGCCGGCCCTTCACGAGAGACCGGGCGACCGGGCGACTACCACCTTGCTGGGCCCGTGGCCGGGCGGCTATAATGGCCGATAACTAAGGGAGAAAACGCCTCTATGAGTACCGCCACGAGCAGCGCCACCGTCATCAACGTCACCTCGGCTGCGGCCACCAAGATCGGCGCGCTCCTCAGCGAAGAGAGCAAGCAGGAGGCGGGCCTTCGCGTCTTCGTGCAGGGTGGTGGGTGCTCCGGGTTTCAGTACGGCCTGATGATCGAAGAGGGCGGGGGCGATGCCGAGTCCGATCGCATCTTCGAGTCGAACGGCGTCAAGCTCTTCGTCGATCCGATCAGCCTCCGCTACTTGTCCGGCGCTGAAGTTGACTTCGTGGACAATCTGATGGGCGGCGGGTTCACGATCAAGAATCCCAACGCCAAGTCGACCTGCGGTTGCGGTTCGTCGTTCGGCGTCTGAGTCTCGTCCGCTTCAATCTGTCGGTCGGCCGGCCGCGCGAGTTCGGTTGTCGCATCTTCACCTCATGGAACAGCCATCCGCGTATCTCGAGCGTCTGCGCCCGGCGGGCGGCAAGCGGTCGAGCAAGCGCGACCTGATCGTGAACGTGTTCCTCCGCCAGGAGGGACACCTCAGTGCCGATGACCTCGTCGAGATCATCAAGAAGGAAGACCAGAAGATCAGCCGGGCCACGGTCTACCGCACCCTGCAGTGGATGGTGGACGCCGAGATCGCGCGCAAGGTCGATTTTGGCGAAGGCCGATTCCGGTTCGAGCGTTCGTATCGGCACCCGCGGCACTTCCACCTCATCTGCAAGACCTGCAACCGGTCGTTCGAGTTCCTGAGCTCGGACATCGAGGTGCTGATCGAGGAGGTTGCGGCCGCCCGCCAGTTCGCCACGAGCCAGAGTGTGCTCCAGATCTACGGCACGTGTGAGGAATGCAAGACCGGGCGGGAACCGACCGACAGCGTCGCGACGACCGAGTTGCTGTTCGCGCGCGACGCGCTGCGCATCGCGATTGCCATCGAGCGCAGCGGCATGGCGTTCTACGCGCGGGCCGCGTCGATGACCAGCAACGCGCGCGGTCGGCGAGTCTTCAAGCGGCTGGCCGATGAGGAACGCGAGCACCTGACCCGGCTGGAGGCGCGCTACAAGGAGTTGCTCGTAGAGGATCCCGAGCTCGAGGCGCGGCCGACGTTCCTCTTCTTCAAGGGCGCGGCGAACGGTCTGTTCACTGCCGGCGCCGAGAAGCTCTCCAAGGGCGTTGACGCCAAGCAGGCGCTGATGATTGGCATCCGGTGCGAACGGGGTTCGCACAAATTCTTCAAGCGATACGGCGAGCGATTCGAGGACTCCGAAGGGAAGCAGATTTTTCTCGAGTTTGCCGACGAAGAGCGCGAACATCTCGAATTGTTGATCCGCGAGTATCGCGCACTAGCCAAGCGATCGGGGCCCAAGCGGACCGCGGCGCGACGCCCATCCCGTCGGTCCCGCCGTGCCAGCGCCTGACACGGGCGTGATCGACCTTCATCTCCACACGACGGCCTCCGACGGCGCGTGCCCGCCCGCGGACCTCCTGGCTCGCGCCGCGGCGGCCGGCGTTGGTACCCTCAGCGTCACCGACCACGACACGATGGCCGCTGTGCCGGAGGCGCTGGCGTTGGCCGCGTCGCACGAGCTGGAGGTGCTGCCCGGCATCGAGATCACGGCGGTCCGCGACGGCCGCGATGTGCACATCCTCGGGTATTTCCTGGCGCCGTCGCCGCCGGGCCTCGACGCGTTCCTCGAGGGGCAGCGAGGTCACCGTGCTGACCGTCTGCGTGCGATGGCCGACCGACTGTCGGCGCAGGGCTTCGGGGTGGATATCGAGGCGTTGCTCGCCGCGCGCGCCGTCGACGGCCGCTCCCTGGGGCGTCCACATTTGGCGCAGGCGCTGGTCGCCGCCGGGCACGTGCGGTCGGTGCAGGAGGCGTTCGATCGCTGGCTGGGAGACGGCCGTGCGACCTGGGTGGAACGCCAAGGGGAGACGCCCGAGCGGGTCGTCGAGGCCATTGCGGAAGCGGGCGGTGTCGCCTCGCTCGCGCATCCGGGTCTCAGCCGCGACCGGCGGCTACTCGGTCGCCTCGCCGAGGCGGGCCTGGACGCGGTCGAGGTGTATCACAGCCAGCACGACGCACCGACTCGACGTCGACTGCTGGATCAGGCCCGGAGCCTGAATCTGGCGGCCACCGGAGGCTCGGACTTCCATGGCGACACCGACCATCGTGCCGGGCATCTGGGCCGCGTGGGTGTGCCTCCGGAGGCGTACGCCGAGCTGCGCGAACGGATGGCGCGCGCGGCCAGCCGGATCGAGTCGACGTGAATCGACGCTTGCCTCGCCGTAGCCTGTGGCGGAGGCGGGAGGAGAAGGCATGGCTGCTGCGTTACTGACGGGGACGATGCTTTCGGTGCTGGGCCTGGCGGCCAGTGTCGTGCTGGGGCACATGGCGATTGCCGAAGCCGACATCTCGCGTCATGTCTCGCTGGCGGTGTTCGTGACGATGATCACGTTGCTGTCGCATTCGATGTTGATGTTCTACATGATTGGCAAGGGGAAGGCGGTGCGGGAAGCCGCCGCGGAAGGCGGACTGTCGCCGAAGTTTGCGGCGGAGGTGTCGCGGGTGCGCCGGCCGATCTTCTCGCTGGGGATGCTCGCCATCGCGCTGACGATCGTCGCCGCGGTCATCGGCGCCGGAGTCGACACCCAGGTCCTGCCGAGCGGGTTTCACGCGCTGCTGGGTTACTCGGCCGTGGCCAGCAACGTCGCCGCGCTTCGTGTCGAGTACATCGCGCTGGCCACGAGCGCGCGCATCGTCGACGAGGTCAATCGGCTCCTGGACGCCTGACGGCCAGCAGCCAGTCTGGCACGGCGCCCGGCCCGCGCTGGGCGGTCAGCTGCCAGGGGAAGGAGATCGATGTCGCGAACCGTTTGGGGTCTGGTGGTACTGGGGCTGGCGTTTGCCCTCTTCGAAGCTGCGCGACGTCCGTTGGCACCGCCGCCGCTCGAACCGACGGCCGAGGCGATCGAAGGCGCGCTGACGGTGACCCCGGAGGCGTTCAGCTTCACGATGCCCGAGGGGTTGATCGACCAGCCGCTCGTCGTCCCCGCCGCCAATCCGCTCTCGGTCGAGAAGATCGCGCTCGGCGAGCTGCTGTTCTTCGATCCGAGGCTGTCGGCCACGCAGCAGATGTCGTGCGAGACCTGTCATTTGCCAGAGCGTGGCTGGGCTGACGGTCTGACGCAGTCGCCGAAGTTCGATGGCAGCCCGAACGCGCGCCACACGCCGAGCCTGTACGGCGCTGGCTTCCTCAGAGAGCTGTACTGGGATGGGCGGGCGCAGGGACTCGAGGCGCAGATTTTGGCCGCGTGGGAAGGGCAGATGGGTGCCGACCCAGACCGGATTGCCGACGAACTCGGCCAGGTCGCGGGGTACCGTGACGCGTTCAGCGAGACGTTCGACGCGCCGCCCACGCCGGCCGGCATCGTCGACGCGCTGGCCTCGTTCGTGAGAACGATCCATGCCGGCGATACCACCTGGGACCGGTTGCCGAAAGACGCTGCGTCGCTGGAGACGAATGCGGTGGGCCGGGGATCGGGCGTCTTCTCCGAGGTCGCGCAGTGCACGCTCTGCCACCTGCCGCCGGTCTATTCGGATGCGCTGTTTCACAACGTCGGTATCGGGATGGATGCCGACGTGCCCGACCAGGGGCGTGCCGCGTACCTAACGGCTGCCGCCGAAGCTGACGTGCTGGCGGCCAGCGTCGGGGCCTTCAAGACGCCGACGTTGCGCGGCGTGGCGGACCACCCGCCGTATTTTCACGACGGGACTGCCGAGACGCTCGCGGAGGCTGTCGATTTGATGCTGGCCGGCGGGATCGCCAACGATGCGCTGGACGAGAAGTTGGTGCCCCGGCAGCTGACGCCAGAGCAGCGGCGCGACCTGCTGGCGTTTCTGGAGGCGCTCTCGCCGGACGCCGCGACCTATCCGCGTCCGGTCCTACCCGAGTAAGGCCGGCCGGGCCGAGCTGGCGCTCGACCCGGCGCGCCCCGCGTCACAAGCTATTCGACCGTGAACGTGACCGTCGCGCTCAGGCCTTCGAGCGTCCGATGCTCGCCGTCGCCGATCTGCAGGCAGACGCGATGCTCGCCCGCCTCGAACTGCATGTCGATCATCGCCGAGGCATCGCCGAAGTGCACCCACGGCTCCGCCTCCGGGATGATCTCGCCGGCCGGCAGACAATCCGTGTCGATGCCGACGTGATGATGGCCCGCACCCTCGTGAATCTCTCCCTCGCCAACCGGTTCGATGACGAAGTTCTCGGCCCCGAACATGAGATGCACCGGGCTGGTGACGGTGGAACCCTCCACCGGCGAGATGAAGTAGACCCGCGGTGACGCGTCCATCGGTTCCTCGGCGGCCGGTTCCTCGGCCGCAGGTTCAGGCTCGGGCGCGGGTGCTTCGGCGCCGCCGCACGCGGTCGCGGTCACCAGGCCGGCCAAGGTCAACGCGACCAGTACGAAACGGGTCGGCCCGTGCAGTGTTCCTTCATGTTCATTACGATGCATCGGCACTCTCCTCAACTTTCATCAAATGTGGACGGAGCGCGCCTGCGCGCCGTCCAGCGGGTGCTCACCCGTAGACCGCGCCTCTCGCGCAGAAACCGCTGTGGGGGCTAGAATACCGAACCGCTACTATACAGCAAAGCTCATACTCGTCCCGGATTGCCTAGCGGAACGGCAAAGCGATCATCCACCAGAGGCTTTGCCGCGGCTGGGCCTGATACTCGTCCAGCCCGATCGTCATCGCGCTGTGCCCCGAAGCCGGCTGGTCACGGTAGGTCCCGAGTAGCCGGTCCCACCACGGGAAGTTGAAACCGAAATTGCGACTGTATTCGTCCCGGCCGATCGAATGGTGGACCCGGTGCATGTCGGGCGTCACGATGAACAACCTCAAGATGCGGTCCAGCCCCACCGGCATCCGGATGTTGGCATGGTTGAACATCGCCGTCAGGTTCAGCGCTGTTTCGGCGATCATTACCGCCAACGGGCTTGCGCCGATGGCGATCGTCACCGCCATCTTCACGCCCATCGACAGCACGATGCTCGCCGTGTGAAAGCGCAGCCCCGTGGTGACATCGAAGTCGTTGTCGGCGTGATGTACCTTGTGAATCCTCCAGAGGACGGGGACGACGTGGAAGACCCGGTGCTGCAGGTAGATGGCGAGGTCGAGCAAGAGGACGGCGACGGCGACCTCGGCGAACCCCGGCGCGTCCACGAGGTGCAAGAGCCCCCAATTTCGCTCGGCCGCGACCTCGGCCGCACCGTACGCGCCGAGTGGCACCGCGACTCGCACGAGTATGGTGTTGAAGATCGTGAGCGGGAGGTTGCCCACCCATCGTCGTTTCCCGATTCGAAGCCGTCGCCGCGGGGCCACGAGTTCCCACAGCGCCATCAGCCCGAACACGCCGGCAAAGGCACCCAACCGGACGATCGCTTCGGGTGTCAGCATGAGCGGTCGGTCTGCATGGCTAATATCCCTTCACTCCTGCGGGCCGCAGAACTGATCACTCTGGCCAGAAACACCTTCGGGCGGTTTCTGGCCAAATCGGCCCTTCTCGTGCGCAAAGTTTCAAGAATCTTTCAAGAGTTGAGAGCGACACTGCGCTTTTCTCAGTCCGAATCCGTCGCCGTTTGCTTCCTCGCAACGGAATGAGATAGGAAGTGGGGTGAGTGAGGGGATTCGAACCCCCAGCATCCGGTGCCACAGACCGGCGCTCTACCCTTGAGCTACACTCACCATGCGGGCCGAATCGAGCCTGCGAACACTGCAGTTTAGCACAGCCCACCGGCCTTTCTGATACGCTGGCCGGTTCGGGGCGCGACGCCGATCGGCGGAGGGCGCGCCCGCTTCCGTAGGGTTCAACACATTCGAGGTGACGCCATGACGGTCCAGGGTTCTCGCAGCTTCCTTATCATTTCGCTCGTTGGATTCGCGGCGGGGCTCGTTGCCGCGTTCACGCTCGGCGCTGGGTTCGGCGCGACGGTCGTGGCGCAGTCGGGCCACACTGGGCTCTATGGCGGCGCACGACCGCTGGCGCCTTACTCGCCGGGCGTCGATTCGGGTGACACGGTCTACCTGTCCGGCCAGGTCGGGATCAATCCAGAGACCGGCAGCCTACACGAGGGTGTCGCCGCCCAGGCGCGACAGGCCCTGTCGAACCTCGAGAACTTGCTCGGCGAGGCCGGCCTCACGAAGGCCCACGTCACCCGCGCGACAGTGTACCTCGATGACATCGACAACTACGGTGCGCTCAACGAGGTGTACGGCGAGTTCTTCGAGGGTGTCGACGTGAAGCCGAGCCGGTCGACTGTCGGCGTGGCGGCGCTGCCGATCGGGGCGGCCGTCGAGATCGACTTCATCGCCGTGAGGTAGCGCGGGGCTGACCGTAGCGCAGGGCTTCAGCCCTGCGATGCGCGAAGCCTCAGCCCTGCTGTGCCGCCGCCCTCGGGGCGGCGCACCTTGCACGGCACCACGTAGTTCATGGAGAGCATGAGGCAATGACGAACTGCAAGACGATCGGCGTGGCGATTCTGTTGGCGGCGTTCTCGTCTGGATTGGTCGAGGCGCAATCGGGGCAGGCGCTGCCCGTGCCCGGCCACGAGGCTGCCTGGGACGTGCCAGGCGCCCACCAACTCCCAGACCCCAGCCGCGAGTACAAGGTAGTGTTCTCGGTCGGGCAAGGCGCGAGCGACTCGACCGAAGTCAATCCGATGCTGCCTGTCATCGCCCGCTACCTCAACACTCTCGGGAAGTATGGCGTTCCCGCCGAGAACCGGCACCTCGTGGGCATGTTCCACCAGCGCAGTGCGGACTTCGACATCGTGATGAGCAACGCGTCGTACCGGGATCGCTACGAAGGACAGGACAACCCGAACGTCGCCCTCATCAGGAAGCTCACCGAGGCCGGTGTCGAGTTCCGCGCCTGCGGCCAGGGGGTGAACGCCCGGGAGATCGACGCGACGCAGGTCAATCCGGACATCCAGGTCGACCTTTGGGCGATGACCTCCATCATCGATCTGGAGCTGGATGGCTACGTGAAGATCCCCTAGGGCAGCATCGGAGTCCGGCCGGGCTCCACCATTCAACCTCGAGGTGACCGCGATGCTCGACTGGCTTCGACGATTGACGCTGCTGCTGACATTGCCTGCGCTCGCGCTGGCCGTGTCGCCGGCGCTGGCGCAGGAGGCGGAAGGCGAGGACGAGGCGGACGACGAAGAGCAGACGCTCGTCCTCGAACACGACGCAACGCTCGAGTTCACGATCGACGAGGGGACATGGATGTCGCTCGACGTCTCGCCAGACGGCGCGACGATCGTCTTCGACCTGCTCGGCGATCTCTACACGCTGCCGGTCGCCGGCGGGGACGCGACGCGGATCGTCGGCGGCATGTCGTTCGAGAGCCAGCCCCGGTTTTCGCCAGATGGCCGGACCATCGCCTTCCTGAGCGACCGCACCGGCGTCGAGAACCTCTGGCTGGCCGACGCTGATGGGGCGAATCCGCGCGCGGTCACGAAGGACGGCCTGACAAAGGCCGCGCCGCAGGCGATGAGTTCGCCGGCCTGGACCCCCGACGGCGAGTACCTCGTCGTGTCGAAGGTGCGGGCGCCCGAGCGGACCCACGCGCTGTTCATGTTCCACAAGGACGGCGGGTCGGGTGTGCGAATCGGCTCGGCACCGCCTTCGGCATCCGGGACCGGCCCGCGGCCACAGCCGCTGAACCGGATGGGCGCGGTCGCTTCTCCTGACGGCCGATTCATCTACTATGCGGAGCGCAGCGGCTCGTTCACCTACAACGCGCAGTTTCCGCTCTGGCAGGTCATCCGGTTCGACCGCGACACCGGCGAGACCGCGACGATCACCAATGCGCAGGGCAGCGCGATGCGGCCGGTGCTCTCGCCAGACGGCACCCAACTCGTCTATGCGACTCGCTTCGAGACCGAGACCGGGCTGCGGGTCCGCGACCTGGAGACCGGGGAGGAGCGCTGGCTGATCCTGCCGGTGACGCGCGACGACCAGGAATCGCGGGCCTCACGGGATGCGATGCCCGGCTACGCATTCCTGCCGGACGGCGACTCGCTGATCGTGCCGATCGCCGGACAGATTGCCCGCGTCGACTTCGCCAGCGGGCAGGCCGAGCCGGTACCGTTCACCGCCGACGTTGCCGCCGAGGTGGGGCCGCGCGTCTACTTCGAGAACGAAATCGACGATTCGCCCACGGTGCGCGCGCGCCTCGTGCGCTGGCCCGCGGTGTCCCCCGACGGAACGCGGGTGGCCTTCAGCGCGCTGCACAAGCTCTGGGTGATGGATCTGCCGGACGGCGCGGCGACCCGGGTGACCGACCTCGACACGAACGAGTTCATGCCGGCCTGGTCGCCGGACGGCTCGACGATCGCCTTCGTGACCTGGTCGGCCGAGGGCGGCCATGTCTACCGCGCGACTCCGGGCGGGGTGGCGCCGTCCGAACAGCTCACCTCGCGGGCCGGCTACTACTCCGAACCGGTCTACACACCCGACGGCACGCGCATCGTCTTTCTGGCCGGCGCGGCGGACGATCAGCTCTACGCTGACTTCCGCGCGTGGGAGGCGTCGGTCTACCGCGAGATCGATCCGGCGGCGCCCGGAGAGATTTCGGGCGTCCGGGCGACGGCCGACCTCGATCTACGCTGGATACCGGCCGACGGTGGCGACTGGACCCACATCGCGTCGACGCAGGGCGGCCAGGCCCCACACTTCGCGGCCGAGCGCGACGGTGAGCGGGTCTATCTGACCGACGCGGGTTCGTTGACGTCGATCCGGCTGGACGGCCTCGATCGCCGGACCCACCTGAAGGTGACCGGCGTCGGTGTCGGCGAGAATCCGCCGGCCGCCTCAGAACTCAAGCTGTCCCCCGATGGCTCGCGGGTGTTCATCAGCCTCCAGAACCGGCACTACCTGGCGCGGCTCCCGCAGGCGGGCGGCGAGACATTGACGCTGCGCCTTGCGGGCGGCGATGCGGCGGTGCCGGTCGACGATCTGTCGCCCGAGGGGGGCGACTTCCTGAACTGGTCGGCCGATGGGTCGGCGGTGCACTGGGCGCTCGGGGCGCGGATCTACCGGCAGGCGATCGACATCGAGGCAGATGAGGTCGAACCGGAGGTCTTCACCGCCATCGTCGAAGCGCCGCGGTTCGCCCCGACCGGCGACGTCGTCTTGCGCGGCGGGCGGGTCGTGACGATGAACGACCTCGAGGTGATCGAGCGTGCCGACGTGCTGGTGTCGGGCAATCGGATCGCCGCGGTGGGACCGAGCGGCACGCTGACCGTGCCCGCCGGCGCCGAGGAGATCGATGTCACCGGCAAGACGATCATGCCCGGCTTCGTGGATGTGCACGCCCATATGTGGGCGCCGTTCGGTGTCCACCAGTCGCAGGTCTGGCAGTACCTGGCCAACCTGGCGTTCGGCGTGACGACGACCCGCGATCCGCAGACCTCACGGCCTGATGTCTTTGCCTATGCCGACCTGGTCGAGACCGGCGAGATTCTGGGGCCGCGCATCCTCGCGACCGGGCCCGGCGTCTTCGGCACGTCCGGTCTCACCGACCAGGATGCGGCCGACAACTTCATCAGGCGCTACCGCGAGGCGTACCAGACCGACACGATCAAGGCCTACGTGTCGGGCGACCGACTGGTGCGCCAGTGGGTCATCAAGGCGGCGAAGGACAATCGGATCATGCCGACGACCGAGGGTGCGCTCGACATGAAGCTCGACCTGTCGCAGATGACCGACGGGTTCACCGGCCTCGAGCACAGCCTGCCGATTCAGCCGATCTACGACGACGTCGCGCAGTTCGTAGCGCGGACCGACACCTACTACACGCCGACGATTCTCGTGGCCTACGCCGCGCCCTGGAGCGAGAACTATTTCTTCGAGCACGAGGACCCGCACAGCAACCCGAAGATGCGCCGGTTCATCCCGCACGCGCTGTTCGACACGATGGTCAGGCGCCGCGGCCAGTGGTTCATGGACGAGGAGTACGGCCACACGGGGATCGCCGACGGCGTGCGAAAGGTCGTCGAGGCGGGCGGCAAGGTCGGGCTGGGCAGCCACGGGCAGTTCCAGGGCCTCGGTGCCCACTGGGAGATCTGGAGCCTGCAGTCGGGCGGTCTGAGTCCGCACGACACGCTGCGGGTGGCGACCATCTTCGGTGCCGAGGCGCTGGGACTCCAGCGCGACCTCGGGTCGATCACGGCCGGGAAACTGGCCGATCTGCTCGTCCTCGACGAGAACCCGGTCGACAACATCCGCCATACCGAGTCGATTCGCTACGTCATGAAGAACGGCGAACTGTTCGAGGCGGCCACACTCGACCGGGTCTGGCCGTCACCCCGCAAGCTGCCGCATCAGTACTGGTGGGATGAGGACCCGCAGTAGGACGGGCTCCTCCTGGGTGGGTACGTAGCTGGGAACGTCAGTTCCGCGATCCGCCGGCCTCTTGCCAGAGTTCCAACTGGCGGGTCCACGGGGCGACGAGATGGCGAAAGAACTGGCTGCCATCGGGAATCGCCGCCAGGGCGTCAGACAGGACCCGGGCCGCGTCGTCGATCCGTCCAACCGCCGCGTAGGCCTGTCCCAGGGTCTGCAACACCTCGATGTTGTCGGGGTCTTCGCTGAGGGCCTGCTCGAGCGGGGCGATCGCGTCCTCGGCCTGGCCGGCGGCGATCGCCAGCCGAATCGTGTACAGCGTGGCGAAGAAGTTGTACTCGTCGATCGTCTTCAGCGCCTCGTAGTCGACGGCGGCCTTCTCCAGATCACCGAGCTCGATGTAGCAGCGGAGCCGCCAGACGTGCGGGTCGGGGTAGGGGCCCACCGACGGGGGCTGTAGCGTGTTCCACATCTGCTGCGCCCGGTCGAACTGGACCACGGCCTCCCGGCAGCGCCCCAGGTGCATCAGTGCGACGCCGAGGTTGTTGTACGCCTGAAAGAGCGTCGGGTCGGCCTCGATCGCGCGGGTGAAGTAGTTGACGTGCTTCACCAGATCCCAGGTGTGCCGACCCTTCTCGAAGTACTGATTCGTGTGCATCCGCAGCGGGCCGACGCCGCCGGTCACCTCGCCGAGGGCGTTCCGGGGGTTTTCCGCCGTCGGCACGTAGCGACCGGTGTCGAGATCGATCTCGTCGATCCGGGTCAGGTAGATCATGACCATCTGCTCGCGCGTCTCGCGGGCGAGCAGTTGCTGGTAGGCGCGGCGCGCCTCCGGCATCCGCTCGTTCCTGAGGTAGACCGTCGCGAGGTGCTCGAGCGCGAGCTGGCCCATGGCGCCGTCCGGGTCGAGTTCGACGGCGCGCCGGAGTGCAGCGATCGCCTTGTCGGCCGAGATCGGATACGACCGGTCCTCGCCCCAGTAGGCGGCGCCGAGCAGATAGTAGGCGTCGGGTGCCTCACGGGAGAGCCGGGTCGCGGTCTCGAGGGAGGCGACCGCGTCGCGGAACCGGCGGTTCTCTAGCGCCGTGGCGCCTTCGCTGATCGCCGTCGTCGCATCCTGCGCCAGCGCGGTCGACGCGACGAGCACGACGGCCATGCCGGTGACGGACAGACGTACCCAGGTGCAGCTGTTGGTCAGTGCGTGCCTCAATTCCTGCGCGACGCTCCCCCGGTCGGCGCTAAGGAGCGGAGAGTCCGGTGGCTACCTCGGTACCGGTGAGGGGAGGCGCGGCCACGCTGCCTTGCTCGGGCGCCGCCTCGCTCGCATCGATGTCGTGCGCCGCACCGCCGAGGAGCCCCTTCATGTCCTCGATGATGATGTAGCCGGCCGGGACGAGCATCAGTGTGATGAAGGTCGAGAAGATCACACCGAACGCGAGCGAGATGGCCATCGGGATCAGGAACTGGGCCTGCAGGCTGGTTTCCAGCATGAGCGGCAGCAGCCCGAAGAAGGTCGTCAGCGAGGTCAACAGGATCGGCCGGAAACGCGCGGCGCCCGCCTCGCGCACGGCGCGCCCGAGGCTGCCGAGCTGACTGCGGAACCTGTTGATGAAGTCCACCATGACGAGGCTGTCGTTGACGACGACCCCGGCGAGCGCAACCAGCCCGAACATCGACAGCAGGCTGATGTCCATGCCCATGATGAGGTGGCCCCACGTCGCGCCCACGAGACCGAACGGGATCGCCGACATGATGATGAGCGGCTGGGCGTACGACTTGAGTGGCACGGCCAGCAGCAGATAGATGAGCATCAGCGCGATCATGAAGCCCTGTGCGAGGCCGCCGGTCGAATCGCGGAATTCGGTCTGCTGCCCCTCGAATGAGTGGCGGACGCCGGGGTACTCCAGCAGGAGTTCCGGCAAGACGCGCGTATCCAGGTCGGCCACGACGTCGCCCGGCGTGGTGATCGCCTGGTCCACGGCCGCCGTCACGTTGAGCGCTCGCTGCCGGTCGACGCGCTTGATCGACGCGAAGCCACGGCCGGGCTCGACCCGCGCGACCTGCGAGAAGGGGACCTCTTGACCCTCCGGCGTCCGGATGCGCATGTTCTCCAGGTCGCCGACCGACCGGCGCTCCGACTCGGGGTAGCGCACCATGACCCGAACATCGTCGCGTCCGCGCTGGATCCGTTGCGCCTCTTCGCCGTAGAAGGCCTGCCTGACCTGCCGGCCGAGATCCTGGAGCGTCAGGCCAAGCACCTCCGCCGTCGGCTCGATGCCAAGCTTGATCTCCTGTTTGCCTTCGCGGAACGAGTCGGCGATGTCATAGACGCCGGCGTACTGCGCGAGGCGCGCCTTGACGGCGTCGCCCGCGGCGCGCAGCTCGTCGATATCGGCGCCCGTGAGTTGCACGTTGACCGGGTCGCCGGCCATGAACAGCTCGGCGTCGAACTTCACCTCGACCGCATCCGGAATCGTCCCGACCAGCTCGCGCCACCGGTTGGACGCCTCGGCGCTGCCGATGCCCCGCTCATCGGCATTCGTCAACTCGATGAAGATGCCGCCCAGGTGCGAGGCTGCCGCCGCCTGGGCGCCCGGACCCATCCCGCCGCTCAGCCGCGGGGCGCCGCTGCCCACCAGACCGTAGGTGTACTTGAACAGTTCGCGGCCCGTCTCCGCCTTCACCTGCGCGCGGAGCGTGTCCGCAGCATCCTCCATGTGCTGCACGGCGGCTTCCGTGACCTCGACCGGCGTGCCCTGCGGCATCGTGACCGACGCCGAGAGGAAGTCGGCGTCCACCGGCGGCATGAAGACCACGCGGACCCATCCGCCGCCCACGAGCCCAACCGTGAGCACGAGTGTGGCGACGCCGATGGCCACTGTCAGATAGCGCATCCGGATGCCGGTTTCGGGCGACGGGCGGTAGACGCGGTCGACGAACCACTTGACCCCGCCGTCGATCCGGCCGCGCATCCGTTCACCCCAGGTGTCACGCGGTGGGCGCATCGTGCCGTGCGACAGGTGGGCCGGCAGAATCAATTGCGACTCGACGAGCGAGAACAGCAGGCAGGGGATGACGACCAGCGGCATCACGACCATCATCTTGCCCATGACGCCGGGCACGAAGAGCATCGGCGCGAACGCCGCGACCGACGTGAGCACGGCGAAGATGACCGGAGTCGCAACTTCCTGCGTGCCCTCGATCGCCCCGCGCATGCGGTCGCCGTGGCGCTGCTGGTGGGTGTAGATGTTCTCGCCGACGATGATGGCATCGTCGACCAGGATACCCAGCACGACGATGAAGGCGAACAGCGACATCATGTTCACCGAGACGTCGAAGCCGGGCAGGAGCCAGAGCGCGCCCAGGAACGAGATGGGGATGCCGAGGCTGACCCAGAACGCCAGGCTGAACCTGAGGAACAGTGTCAGGACGATGAAGACCAGCGCGAATCCGGTGAGGCCGTTACGGAACAGCAGGCTGAGTCGGTCCTTCAGAACCGCCGCCTGGTCGCCGAGCGTCGTCAGCGAGACGCTGGCCGGCATCCGGGCGCGGGCGGTTTCCATGTAGGCGTGCACGGCATCCGAGACCTCGATCGCGCTCTGCTCGCCGGTGCGGTACACCTGGATGACCAGCGCGGGATCGCCTTCGAACCGCGATGCCTGGTCGGTATCCTCGAACCCGTCGACGATCGTGGCCACGTCACCGAGCGCGAGGTGGCTGCCATCGGTCCGGGTGATGAGCACGAGGCTCTCGAACTCGTGTCCCCGGTAGGCCTGCCCCTTGGTGCGCAGCAGGAATTCACCGCCCTCGGTCTTCACCGAGCCGCCGGGCAGGTCGAGGGACGACCGGCGAACAGCCTGCGCCACCTCGTCGAACGTCAGCCCGTGCCGCCGCAGCAGCGTTTCGGAGACCTCGATCGAGATCTCGTAGGGCCGCGCGTTGGCGAGTTCGACCTGGGTGATCTCGGGCAGGGCGGACAGGTCGTCGCGAACCTGTTCCGCCAGCGACTTCAGGCTGACCTCGTCGAGTTCGCCGTGGACCGCGACATTGATCACCTGCTGGCGGTTGGTGATCTCCTGAATGATCGGCTTCTCGGTTTCCTCGGGAAACGTCTCGATCGCGTCGACCCGTGACTTCACGTCGTCCAGCACCTCGCGGACATCGGCGCCGGCCTCGAGTTCGATCGTCACCATTCCCGAGCCTTCGCTCGCGGTGGAGGTGATCCGCTTGATGCCGTCGAGACCCTGAATCGCCTCCTCGACGCGGATGCAGACGCCCTCTTCGACCTCTTCAGGCGCGGCGCCGCGATACGGCACCTGCACCGTGATCATGTCGAGGGAGAACTCCGGAAAGACCTCGCGCTTGATCGTGACGGCGGTGAACAGACCGCCCGCCATGATCAACACCATCAGCAGGTTGGCGGCGACCGAGTTGCGGGCGAACCAATCGACGGCGCCCTTCATGATGTGGGCTCCTCGGCGTCGCCGGCCGCCGGTGCCGGTTCGCGGCCACGGAGGGTGTCGGTGCGGACCTGCATGCCGTCGGTCACGGCTTCGAGCGGCGAGACGTTGACGCGGTCGCCGGTTGTGAGGCCCGTGCGGACGAACACCTCGTCGGTCGTGGCGCGAAGGATGTCGATCTCACGGAAGCGGAGCCGGCTGTCATCGTCGACTACGATCACCTGATTCGTGCCGCGCAGGGCGGCGCGCGGGATGACCGCGACCGATTCGACCGTCCGCCCGGCGATCACGGCTTCGACGAACATGCCGGCGGCCAGCGGCGGCCGCGTCGGGTCGAGTCCGCGGCCATACGGGTCCCGCACTTCGGCGACGACGTGCACCATGCGCGTGCGTGGGTCGATCTCACCCTCGGTGCGGACGATGCGGCCGTTCCACTCGTGCATTCGGCCGGCGAATCTCGCCGAAAGCGTCACGGCCGGGCCGCGCACCTGTCCGGAGTCGCCGCGGTAGTTCACCGGCAGGTCGAGATAGGCGAGTTCCTCGTCGGGGAGTGGGAGCCGGATTTCGGCGGCGTCAACGGCGTAGATCCGCGCCACTGGAGAGCCGACCATCACGAACTGCCCCACGTCGACGCTCTTCTCGCGGACTCGGCCCACATACGGGGCACGCACCTCGGTTCGCTCGAGGTTCCGCCGCGCGGTCTCGAGGTTGGCCTCGGCCGCCGCCAGCGCCGCCTTGGCAGACGCAATCTGCGGCTCGCGCAGCGTCAGCGAACGCGCCTGGCCGTCGCCGATCCGATCCCAGCCCCACTGTGCGACCTCGGCCTCGGCCTCTTCCTGGATGATGCGCAGCCGCGCACTCTCGATTTCGGCTTCCCGCTGCACGAGGGCCTTCTCGTAGTCGTGCGACTCGATCCGAAAGAGGATGTCGCCGGTCTCGAAGAAGCCCCCCGCGACGAACGACGATGAGACGTCGACGATTCGGCCGGAGACCTCGGGAACGAGTTGACTCTCGGTGCGCGGCTGGACGGTGCCCTGGCTCCGGACGGTGAACTCGACCGAGTCCAACTCGACCTCGACGACCCGCACCTGAGGAATGGTGACCTCGGGGGGACGGGTCGGCGCCTCGGGCTTGAGCGCCATCATCGTGCGAGCGCCCCAGGCGGCCGCGACGAGGACCGCAATGGGCAGCAGGATCTGAACGGTACGTCTGACTCCGCGATTCATCCGGATACTCTCTTTCTGCGTTTACGCGCGCCGAACACCGACGGCAGCCGGCGCCTGGGCTGCCAGGCCGGCCGTATTGAACTGCACCAGTGCCTCGACGAGGTCGCTGCCGCCCGCGAGCTTGCCCATCAGGGTCTCTTCGAGCTGGGTGCAGACGAGAATGTGGGCGAGCGAGCCGATCATGAAGTGCAGGCGCCACATCACTTCGTCTTCGCTCAGGGAGGGGAGGAGCTGCCTGAGCGCCGGGACGAACCGCTGGCCGACCGGCCGAAACAGCTTCAGAAAGGTCACCCGGAGTTGCTCGTTCGTCTCCGAGTGCATCCGCCCGACCAGTTGCATGAACTTGGCGCCCTGCTGGCCGAAACCTTCGACCGCATGGAACGCCGGCAGCACGAACGCCCGCACCACGTCCTCGACGTCGATGGCCTTGCCTTGCGCCGCGTCGGCCTCCAGGGCGTCGAGCATTCGCAGCCGCTCCTGGTTGACCGGGACGACGCGGTGTTCGAAGACCGAGGTCAGCAGCGCCTCTTTCGACCCGAAGTGGTAGTTCACCGCGGCCAGGTTGACGCCGGCCACCGCCGTGATCTGGCGGAGTGACGTCGCCGCGAAGCCGTGGTCGGCAAACAAACCCTCGGCGGCGTCCAGAATCCGTTCCTTGGTTTCGAGACTCATGGGAGCATTATTTCTAATTCAAACGTTCATTTCAATCATACGTTTATTGTTTCCGAAAGGTTCGACCAAGCTATCTATTTGAAATTACAGGTCTTACGGAAATACAACAGGCCGGGCAGGAGGGCTGGCCCGTCGGATGGCTGGGAGGTGGCGTCGGCGCGCGGGTGGCCCCGCGCGCCGCCAGGCGATCGCGACGACCCAGGTCCGGAAGCTGGCCTCTTCGCGGAAGCCCTCGAGGTTCGAATAGGCCGCGACGAACGCATCCTGGGCGATCTCCTCCGCGTCTTCCGGAGAGCCGAGGGCGGCCAGGGCCGCCCGGAACACCGCGCCCTGATGCCGTCTGACCAGTTCGCCGAACGCCGACTGATCCCCCTGCCGGGCCCGGTCGACCAACTCCGAATCGCTCACACCCCAGTTATAGACAACCCGCTGGGGGGAACCGGTTGGAAAAAGCTCGCGGCTCTGTGCTGGCCGTGCCGAACAGGGAGGTTCCCGTAGTCCGGCCGGGCTCATGGGGTGTGGTAATCTCACCAGACTGTTCCTCTTGAGACCCCTATCGGCGGCGGCTCGCGCCGGAGAATGTACGGCGCACGGGCGTCGTCGCATTGCGAGAGTGCTCGTGGACCACAGCGCGAAGCTGAGAGTCGAGAAGATGACCGATCAACGAGATTGCTGTCTGCCAGAAGAGTGTGTGGCCCCGTCACGGCGCGCCTTCATCAAAGGCGTCATCGCGTCCGGCGTGGCCGTGTCGAGCGTCGCCTACGCACCGACGACCTGGGCGCAGTCGGCGCCCGGCCGGGCCGCGGGCGTCGATCGGTTGTTGACGCTGAATGTCAACGGTCAGGCCCGCCGCGTCGACGTCCTGCCCAACGAGACACTCGCGATGACGCTGCGCTACAAGCTCGGCCTGACGGGCACGAAGCTGGGCTGCGACCGCGCCCAGTGTGGGGCCTGCTCGGTGCTGATCGACGATGTGACGCACTATTCGTGCTCGACGCTGACACACCGCGTGCGCGGACGGCAGATCGTGACCGTGGAGGGACTGGAAAGCCCGACCGGCGAGCTGCATCCGGTGCAGCAGGCCTTCATCGACGAGCTCGGCCCGCAATGCGGGTTCTGCACGCCCGGACAGGTGATGGCGGCCGTCGCGCTGCTCAAGGACAACCCCAGCCCCACGCGCGACCAGGCGCGCGAGGCGATGTCCGGGAATCTGTGCCGGTGCGGCGCCTACGACCACTACTTGAACGGCGTCATGCGCGCGGCGAAGGGAGCCTAGGATGGCGAATGCGCTGATTGGCAAGGACTTCACACCGCCGGACATTCGCGGCAAGGTGACCGGAGCCGCGAAGTACGCCGAGGACATCCGCGCCGAGGGCATGCTGTTCTGCCGGCTGCTGACGAGCCCGATGCCACACGCCCGCGTCCGCAACATCGACGCGTCGGCCGCGCTGGCGATGGAGGGGGTCGTCGACATCTTGACGGCCGATGAAGTGCCCGAGGTCGAGGCGCCGCGCGAGGCGATGCTGACCAACGAGCCGCACTACGTTGGCGAGCCGATTCTCGCGGTCGCGGCGGTCGACGAGACGACGGCGCAGGATGCAATCGACAGGATCAAGCTCGACCTCGAGCCGCTGCCTTTCACGGTGGATCCGCTCGAGAGCCTCAGGCCCGGCGGCCCGAACGCCAGGCTCGAAGGCAATTCGGTCGTGCCGCGCGAGGGCCTGCAGGAGATCAAGTGGACGGCGGACGACTTCGCGGCGGTCGACGAGGGGCAGCTGCCCGAGGGCGAGCCGAGCGCCACCTGGTCGTACGGCGACCTCGAGGACGGATTCGCCAAGGCCGAGGTCGTGCTCGACGAGACGTTCGTGACGGCCAGCAACTCGCACCACTCGATGGAACCGCGCACGGCGATGGCCTACTGGCAGGGCGAGAAGCTCTTCCTCTACGGGTCCACGCAGAGCCAGAGCATGGTCCAGGTCGGGTTGGCCGGCATGCTCGGCCTCGAACCGCAGAACGTCGTCTACATCGGCAAGCATTGCGGCGGCGGGTTCGGATCGAAGGGCGCGGCCTTTCCGATCATGGGCGTGCCGGCCCTGATGGCGAAGAAGACCGGCCGCCCGGTGCTGCTGCGGATCAGCCGCGCTGAGGAGTACGCCATCGGCTCGGCCCGCGCGGGCTTCCAGGGCCGGATCAAGATGGGCTTCCGAGCTGACGGCCGCCTCCTGGCGTGCGATCTCTACATCATCCAGGAAGCCGGCCCGAAGAACGGCTTCGGCGACTGGACGTCGGCGGCCAGCGCGGTCTCGCTCGTCTACACGCCCGAAGCGATGCGGTTCCGCGGCCTGTCGATGGCGACCAACACGCCGCCGCGCGGCGCGCAGCGCGGCCCGGGTCAGAACCAGATTGCGATCGCCGTCGAACCGCTGCTCGACAAGGCGGCGGGCAAGCTGGGGATCGACCAGTTCGCCATCCGGCGGATCAACGCGCCCGGTCACGACGCCCTCTACGGCGGCAACCGCGGCGCGATCACCAGCTCCTACCAGGGCGAAGCGCTCGACAAGGGCAAGGAGAAGTTCGACTGGGCGGGGAAGCTGGCCAGGAGCGGCCAGCGGAACGGATCGAAGGTGCGGGGCGTCGGCATCGGCCAGGCCTTTCACTCGGCCGGATCGAACGGATTCGATGGACTCGTCCGGCTCACGCCCGAGGGGAAGCTCCACATTCATACCGGTGTTGGCAACCTGGGGACCTACTCGTACGCCTCGACGTCGCGGGTGGCGGCCGAGGTGCTGCAGTGCGACTGGGAGCACTGCGTGATCGAGCACGGGGACTCGAGCATCGGACTGCCGTGGAACCTCGGCCAGTTCGGCAGCAACACGTCGTTCACGATGACTCGCACGAACCATGCGGCGGCGCTGGACGCCGTGGCGAAGTTGAAGGAGATCGCGGCCCACGATCTGGGCGGCTCACCTGACGACTACGACATCGGGGACCACACTGTCTTTCGGCGCGGGAATCCTGCGCGCCGGTTGTCCTACGCGCGGGCCGCGGAGCGGGCGATCCAGCTGGGCGGGAAGTACGATGGCCACGAAGTGGCCGAGGAGCTGAACCCGATCACGAAGGCCGCCGTGCACGGCCTGGCCGGGACCGGCCTCGTCGGTGTTGCGAAGGATAACGTCGAGCGCACGGGGATGGTCCCGGCGCTGGCGGTCGGCTTCATCGAGATCGAACTCGACGTCGAAACCGGCAAGTGGGAGATCCTCGACTACCTGGGGGTCGCCGAGTGCGGCACGGTCGTCCACCCTCAGGGCCTCGCGGCGCAGGTCCGCAGCGGCGCGGTCATGGGCTTCGGCATGGCTGCGATGGAGCGCCAGGTCTACGATCCGCACTACGGCTTGCCACGGTCGGTCGGCCTGTATCAGGCCAAGCCGCCGAGCTATCTCGACGTGCCGGCCGGGATGGGCGCCGATGCGGTCGATCTGCCCGATCCCCAGAACCCGACGGGCGCCAAGGGAATCGGCGAGCCGTTGATGGGGTGCGCCTCCGCCGCGCTGGTCTGCGCGATCTCGGATGCGCTGGGTGGCCACTACTTCAACCGGACCCCCGTCATGCCCGACATGATTCTCAATGCGGCATCCAAGCGACCGCAGTCCCACAAGCCGTTGCGGGTCAACACCGACTGAGGAACTCTGATGGCGAACGACATGATGCCGCATTTCGAACTGCTCCAGCCCGCGGACCTGGAGACCGCGCTGGAGCTGGTGGACCGCTGGGGCGAACGGGGCTGGGCACTGGCCGGCGGCCACGACAGTCTCGGCTGGTTCAAGGACCGTACGAAGCGGCCCGATGCGGTGATCGATCTCGAGGGCGTCGCGGAACTGAAGGGGATTCGGGAGACCTCCGACGGGATCGAGATCGGCGCGATGACGACGCTGACCGAGATCGAGCGGAACGCTATACTGCGGGACCGCTACGGGCTGCTGGCCGATGCGGCGCGCCGCGTGGCCAGCCCGCAGATCCGCAACACCGGCACGCTCGGCGGTAATCTCTGCCAGGACACGCGCTGCTGGTACTACCGCTACGGTCTCGACTGCTACCGTGCGGGCGGCAACGTCTGCTACGCGGACACGCCGGTCGCCATGAACCGCGAGCACGCGGTGTTCGAGGCCAATCGGTGCGTGGCGGTCTCACCGTCGGATACCGCGACCGCGCTGGCCGCGCTGGACGCGTCGATGGTCATTCGCAGCGCACGTGGTGAGCGTCTCGTGGGCGTGGAGGACTTCTTCATGCCGCCGGCCGTCGACATCACGCGGATGACCGTCCTCGAACCGGGTGACATCCTCACGGCGATCCGGATTCCGGGCACGTGGGCTGGCGCCCGCTTCTATTTCGAGAAGGTGGCCGACCGGAACTCGTGGGACTTCGCGCTGGTGAGCGTGGCCAGCGCGTTGAAGGTCGAAGCCAGCGGCACCATTGAGGATGTTCGCATCGCGTGCGGCGCCGTGCAGTGCACGCCGCGGCGCCTCACCGATGTGGAGAACCTCGTGCGCGGCCGCGCCCACAACGAGGAGACCGCGGACCTCGCCGCGGCCGCCGCGGCCGACGGGGCCCGGCCGCTGAACTACAACCACTACAAGATTCCGCTGGTGCAGAATCTTGTGAAACGGGCTCTGAGAGCCTAAGCCCTACGGTACGAGTTCGCGGATCACATCGTCCTGCTTGTTCAGGACGAAGATCCGCCCGTCCGGCCCACGGCCGAGGCGCATGTCGGCGCGCGTCACCGGCTCCCGTCCTTGCATCCCGTTCTTCTCGTTGATCAACTCCAGCAGCGTCTGCGGTCCATTGCCGGCGTCGAGCAGGATCCGCAGGATGCTGTCCTGGCCGCCTTCGGGAAGGTCGTCGGCGGAAAACGCGAACAGCTCGCCGCTTGGGTTGTCACCGAAGAGGACGAGATTCGCCAACTGGCGGATCTCGGTGCCACGGTAGACCTCGATCCCGGTCGACGCCGAGCTGCGCTGCAGCAGCGGGTCGAGCTGCCCGTACTCGACGACCGGGTAGACCAGGCCGGCTTCTGCCCGGGGGTTCTCGCTGCTGACCTCCTGCCGGCTGATGAAGCGATAGCTGCCCTCCCAGTCGTTCCAGCCGAGGTTGCCGCCCAAGGTGACCTGGCTGACTTCCTCGACGATGTTCTGGCCGATGTCGGCCACGAACATGTTGCCGTTCACCGAATCCCAGGCGAACCGCTGCGGATTACGGAGACCGTAGGCGTAGATCTCGCCCAGCGCGGCCGCGCTGCCGGCGAACGGATTGTCGGCCGGAATCCCGTACTGTCCGTTCGCACTGTCGGACCCGAGCGGATCGATCCGAAGAATCTTGCCGAAGATCGACTCGAGGTTCTGCGAGAGGTCCATCGGGTCGCCGCCGCTGCCGCCGTCGGCCGAGCCGACGTAGAGCATGCCGAAGTCCGCGTCGCCGGGCGACGCCACCGGATTGAACCCGATCTGTCCGCCGTTGTGATTGCCGAAGGGTTGCTCCACCCGCAGCAGTTCGCGTGGCGGCCCGCCGTCGTACATGGCGGCCTCAGGATTCTCGGCTGTCCACTCGAGGAGCAGGGTGTCGTGCGCGTCGCTGCCGCCGCCGGAGACGAAGTCGGCCTCCGGCGCTGTGTCGGTGACGTCGATGTAGGTATAGAGCTTGCCGAAGCCCGGCGTGCCGGCGTCAGCGAACTGGGGATGGAAGGCGAAGCTCTGGAAGCCCCGTTCGCCACGCCCGCCGTGGACTCCGGCGGCCCAAGCGGCGGCCTCATGGTCGAGATACGGTTCCACCCGCGTGCCGTCGTAGCTGACGCTGTAGAGCGCGCCGCGCATGTCGTTGACGAACAGGCGCTCCGTGCCCGGTTCGTCGACGAGGAGCATCGGGCGAGCCGGCTCCTCGTGGCTACCCGGGAGCGTGGCGAATTCAACCACGTTGACCTCGATCGCGGATTGTCCGGCGCCGATCGGCGTCGCGAACGGGTCGTCGGTCGTCTGGGCGATGCAGTTTGCGGCGATCAGGATCGCCGGTATGGCGCACACGAGGTTCTTCATCATCTGTCGTTCCCCCACGGTCAGCGGGCGGGTGTCGCCGCTCCGACGACGCTGACCTAGCCCGTTATACCAGACTCCGAACCGGACCGGCCGCGACGGGATGCGCGGGCGAGAGACGTTCGGAGTCAGTATGATAGGCGGCACCGATGAGCGTGACAATCCTTTCGATACTGTCGTTGTTGCCGATCATCACTGTGGCGGTCTTCCTCGTGGGCCTGCGCTGGCCGGCCAGCCGCGCGATGCCGCTGTCGCTGGCGGTCGCCGTGGTCCTCGCGCTGGCGGTGTGGCAGGTGCCGGCGGTGCAGGTTGTCGCCGCGTCGATCAACGGCCTGATCGTCGCGATGACGCTGCTGTACATCATCTTCGGCGCCATCCTGCTGCTGAACACGCTGCAGGAGAGCGGCGCGCTCAGAACCATCCGCCAGGGATTCACCGACATCACGCCCGATCGCCGGATCCAGGTGATCATCATCACCTGGTTGTTCGGGTCGTTCATCGAGGGCTCGGCCGGATTCGGCACGCCGGCGGCCGTGGCGGTGCCGCTGCTCGTTGGACTGGGCTTCCCCGGAATGGCCGCGGTCACGGCCGGCATGATCATCCAGAGCACGCCGGTCAGCTTCGGCGCGCTCGGCACGCCGATTCTCGTCGGCGTCAACACGGGACTGTCGGCAGACCCGGCGCTTCAGGCGTACGCGGCGCAGTTGGGCTACGCCGAGTGGACCGACTTCCTGGCCTTCATCGGCTTGAAGGTGGCGGTGCTGCACGCCGTCGCCGGGACGCTCGTTCCGCTCATCCTCGTCTCGGCAATCACTCGCTTCTTCGGCGCGAACCGGTCGCTGGCCGAGGGCCTCCGCGTCTGGAAGTTCGCGCTGTTCGCGGCGCTGGCGATGACGATTCCCTACCTGGCGGCGGCCTATCTGCTCGGCCCCGAGTTTCCCGCGCTCACCGGAAGCATCGCCGGCCTGGTCATCGTGGTGTCAGCGGCTCGAGCCGGCTTCCTGATGCCGAAGCCCGAAGACGCTTGGGGCTTCGATGACGAATCGACGTGGCCGACGGACTGGACGGGTTCCGTCGAGATCAAGGACATCACGCACCACAGCGGCGGGATGAGCGTTCTGAAGGCCTGGCTGCCATATGTAGTTGTCGCCCTGCTGCTGCTCTCTTCACGTCTGGTCGATGGGCTACGGGAGCTGCTACAAGCGGTCACTCTCAGCTGGCCCAACATGCTGGGTAGCAGTGTCAACATGAACGCGGTGCAACCGTTCTATCTGCCTGGCTTCCTCTTTATCGTCGCCTCGCTGGTCACCGTCGTTCTGCACCAAGTCCCCGGTGCCGCCTACAGCAAAGCGTGGTCCACATCGTTGAAGACGACGGCCGCGGCGTCGGTCGCGCTGGTCTTCACCGTGCCGATGGTCCAGGTGTTCATCAACAGCCAGGGCGGCGCTGCCGGCTACGAGCGGATGCCGATCGCGCTGGCCGACGGCGTCGCGGCGCTGGTGGGCGGCGCATGGCCGATCGTGGCGCCGTTCATCGGCGGGATCGGCGCGGCCGTTGCCGGCAGCAACACCGTCAGCAACATGATGTTCTCGCTGTTCCAGTTCGACATGGGCCAGAGGATCGGCGTCGATCCGACCTGGATCGTCGCGCTGCAGGCGGTCGGAGGCGCGGCCGGCAACATGATCTGCGTCCACAACGTCGTAGCGGCCTCGGCCGTCGTCGGGTTGCTCGGCCGTGAGGGTGCCGTGATCCGCCTCACGATCGTGCCGTTCATCTACTATGCGTTGCTGCCTGGCGCGCTCGGATACGTGCTCGTCTGGTACGCACAGATCGGGATCGTGAACGCCGGTTCGCTGGTCGTTGTCGGCATCGTGGCGGCTGCCGTCTACATGATCGCGCGCCACGGGCGGCAGCCCGGATAGTCGAGCGGCATGCGTCAGCGCAGCGACAGATCCGGTGATGCGCCGTCGGGCGGGAATCGGCTCCCGACTCGAGTGCTCGCGCTCGCGGCGTTGGTCGGCCTCGCGGGCGCGGCGGCGTGGGGGACGTCGAGGCTGCTGTCGCGCGCGGAGCAGGTGGCGCCGCAGGCGACCGAACTCCCCGATCTGCCTCCCACCGCCGAGCTGTCGGTGGCGCTCGGCGCCGCCCTCTCGACCGCGGACCGGAGCCTTCGCGACGCGCTGTCGAGCGAATCGGAAGCGGCGGGCGAGGCGGCGGGGCGCCTCGGCCAGCTCTATCAGGCGAACAATTTCCTCGACCGCGCGTTGCGTTGCTACCAGCTCGCCATCCGACGTGACGCGACGGAGCCACGGTGGCCGCACCTGCTGGCCAGCGTCCACCGGTCACGCGGCGATAGCCGCGCCGAGATCGCGTTGTTGGAGCGCGTCGTCGACCTCGCGCCAGCCTACGCGCTTGCGTGGCTCCGCCTCGCCGACGCCCGGTTCGCCGAAGGTCTGGCGGAACCGGCGAGCACCGGCTACGAGCAGCGACTAGCGCTGGTTGACGGCGACGCCTATGCTCACCTCGGCCTCGCACGGATCGCGCTGGACGAGGAGGCGTGGGAAGTAGCCGAAGAACATCTGGTGCTGGCTGGCGCCGCCGACGGCTTCGACACCGTCTACCGCCTCCTGGCCTCGGTTCACGCGCACTTCGGACGGGAGTCTCAGCGGCAAGCGGCGTTGGCCCGTGCCGATCGGGCCCGGCCGTTCGCACCCGCGGAGGATCCCTGGGTCGACGACCTCATGGATCAGAGCTACGACGTCGCGGCGCTGTTGCTGCGGGTCTCGCGGTGGTCCGAGGCGGGCCGCGCCGCGATGGCGCAGCGAGCCTTCGAGCGTGCCCGGCAGCTCGAGCCGGAGAACCCGGAGGTCTACGTCCTGCTCGGCCGGTACGCGCCCGATGTCGCGCAGGCCCGCCAGGCGTTCGAGACGGCGGTCTCGCTGGCGCCCGATCACGCGGTGGCCCACGTCGGGTTGGGGGAGATGCTGCTCCGGGAGAACCGGCCGGCCGAAGCCGAGATCGTCCTCCGCCAGGCGATCGAGCTGGATCCCGATCAGGCCGCCGGCCACAAGAACCTCGGCCTTGCCGTTGCGGCTGCCGGCCGCTTCGAGGAGGCCATCCGACATGTCCGCCAATCGATGACGTTGTCGCCGAACACCGTCAGCTTCCACTATTCGCTCGCGTCGATCCTACGCGAGGCGGGCCGCCCGGCCGAGGCAGCGGACGAACTGCGCCTCCTGCTGGAGCGGTGGCCGTCTCACCCGGGAGCGACCCAGGCGTTAGCGGCGCTGGACGGGGAAGGGGAGACCGATCGATGAGACTCAACCACCTTGCGGCGCGTCTGCTGGTTCTGTCGGTTCCGATAGGCGCGTGTGGCGGTAGTTCGGCGCCCGACGCCGAGCCCACCGGCGGTTCTGGTGCGCCCGAATCGAGCGCCGCGCCATCCGCGTCGACGTATCCTGGTGCCTACCGAGACCTCGGCCTGCCGGAGTATCCCGATGCCGAGCTGGCCGATACCGGCCGGCAGACGACGTCACTGAGAGATGGCTTGCGGCTGAGCTTGCGGACGGCCGAATCGGTGGCCGACGCCGCGGCCTTCTACGAGGAACGGCTCGTGGCCGACGGGTGGTCGGCGCCGCCGAACCGGATGGCGGGCGGCCAGCTCATCATCCGTGCGTTCACGAAGGACAACCTGACGTATCAGCCACCGTCCGCGCCGACCCCGACGGCGGCACGGCGATCGGGATCAGCCTGCTCCAGCGGTAGCGGGGAAGACCGGCTGATTCGCTACTTCCGTTCTCCGAGTTCGCGGTCTCGATCGAGGACGCTCACGCCCTCGGTGATCCACGCCGGCGCGTCCTCACCCTTGAGGTAGTGGCCGAACCAGTCCAGCACCCGGTGGTGGTAGTCCACCTGGTTCGGCTTTTGACGGAGGCTGTGGTTCTCGTCCGCGTACACCAGCATGACGACCTCCTTGCCGGCGCGGCGGGCGTAGTTGTACATCTCGACGCCCTGATGCCAGTCGACCGTGCCGTCGGCGTCACCGAACGCCAGCAGCATCGGCGTCTCGAGGTCGGTGATGAACATCACCGGCGAGTTCCGGAAGTAGGCCTCCATGTCGTCCCAGTAGGGGACGCCCATTCGGGCCTGGCCGGTCTCGAAGTGGGACGATTCGGGCATCCCCTGGTTCCAATGGATCGTGCCGAACATACTGAAGAAATTGGTGAGCGGCGCGCCGGCGATCGCCGCGGCGAACGTGTCGGTCTGCGTTGGGATGAACGCCGTCTCGTAGCCGCCCCAGGAGTGCCCGACCAGACCGACCCGCGCAGGATCGACGAGGCCCATCTCGAGCACCTCGGCGACCACCGCCTCGACGCACTCGGTTGCCGATACCCCCGGGTCCCGATCGCGGTAGATGATGTCGGGTTGGAGGACGAAGTAGCCCTGGCTCGTGAAGACCGAGGCGTTGTAGGGGCTTCGCTCGGACGGCGCGACGTAGCCGTGCACCATCTGCGACCGCAACTCGTAGACGTAGACGATCATCGGGTACTCTCGCCCCGGCTCGTAGTCGGCGGGGTAGAACAGCGCGCCCTGCAGGCGATCGCCCGCCGGGGTCGCGTAGTCCACCAGCTCCGATCGCCCCCAGGCGTAGTCGGCCTGGAACGGGTTGGTCTCGCTGATCTGCCTCGGGTTCGACAGATCGGGGCCCGCCGCGAAGAAGTCGGGCGAGTCGTCGAAGCGCTCGGCGACGTAGGCGAAACGCTCGGCATCCGCGGCCTTCATCAGCCGGGCGACCCGGCTCTCGAGCCAGACGAGCCGCTGGGGCTCGGACGCGCCCGGGGCGATCCGGGCGAAGCCGCTCTGTTTCGTCCACTGACCGTAGGCGCTGAGATAGGTCGGCTTGTCCACGTCGATGCCGGGCCCGTCGTCATCGCCGTCGACGTCGATGTACCGGTATCTGACGTCCGCTTCGGCTCCATCCGTCAGGCGCGCGTGGGCCGATCCATCCGGCGTCACGCGCCAGATGTCGTAGCGGTCGTAGAGCAAGACCGCGTCGTCCCCGGTCGTCCATCCGGCCACGCCGTAGGCCGGCCGCTCCTCGGTCGGGTAGTCGAACTCTGCGTTGTCGAACGCGGCCTCCACGTCGCCGGTCAGATTCGCCTGGCGGCCATTGGTGACGTCGTGGCTCCAGAAGTCCCCGTCCTTGAAGTAGAGCAGGTACCGACCGGTGGCGCTGCCACCGTGGTCATGTCGAACGCGCTCGACCGCCTTGGTGCGCGCGCCGGTCTCGACGTCGATCAGGTCGAGGTCCAGCCAGCGCCGGCCGAACATGTTCGTGAACGTGTAGGGATCGGTGTACCGCGCGACTACCGTCGCCTGCCCCTCGAGCAGCGTCAGCTCTTCCATCAGGTCAGTGCCTAGCTGGACGAATCGGTTCGCGTCGAGGTGCCAGACCGATAGAAGGCTCCGCTCCCGGTCTCGCGCGGCCTGCACCCGCTGCATCGGAATGATCCGGCGATCGTCGGCGTGCCAGACATCGACCTCCGCGGGGTCGTCGGCCTCGACGTCGTCGTCCTCGGGGGCATCTTTGTCGGCGCCAGCGTCGGCTTCCCAGGTGCGGATGCCGACGAAGACCGCTGCGCCGTCGTCCGACCAGGTCGGCCGTCGGTCCGAGACGATTCGGAAGCCGTCGGGGAACCCGGCACCGTCCGCAGGATCGTACGCCTGGGCCTCAGTGGTCGACCCGGACAGGCCACGCCAGACGAGGATCGTGTGGGTGTCGCCGTCAAAGCCGGCTTCCGAGCGCGACCTGAGCGCGGCGAGGTCGTCGGCCTCCTCACGCCAGGACAGACGGCTGAACACGGCATCTCCCGATTCGAGCGCTCGTAGCGCGCCCGTGGCGGCGTCGAAGATCCGCACGCCATTGCCGGTGCGGCCTTCGGCCGCGATCGTCATGGCGAGGAGCGTGCCGTCGCCCTGCCAGGCGAACTCCGCGACATTGGCGAACTGCACGTCTGACCCGGTGTCGAGATCGCGCACGACCAGATCCGATCCGATCCGATCGTCTGATTCGTCTTCGTCGTCGGGGTCAGTGCGGGCCGGCTCGCGATGCACGGCCAGGTGCGCGCCTTCGGGACTGAAGGCGAACGACCCGACGTTCGCGATCGTCTCGACGTCCATCGACGCCAGCTCGAGGACGCCCAGACCGCGATGGACCGGCTCGTCCGACGCGCGCAGATCGGCCGCCGCCTCTTCCGAATGCCCGATGGCGTAGGCCAGCCAGCGTGAATCCGCCGAGAACGCCGGGTCCTCTCCGAACGCCGCGACCGTGCCCGAATCACCCGTCGTGCTCGCGATCCGCAACTCGTTCTCACGATTCGACCGAGTTACCGGATAGGCCAGCCATGCCCCATCGCGCGACAGCAGGGCAGTGCGTCCCAACGACTCCCAGCGGCCGTAATCGGCGGTGGTCGGCGGTCTCCGCTCCTGCGCGGCGACGCCGATCGAAACGGCGAGGATCCCGGTGGCGAAGATGAAGCAGCGACGGCGCATAGGCGCACCTCTCAACGAGACGTGTGGCAATAGGAGGGTGGACGCCCAGCAGTATACCTGCCGGTGGGTCGGGGACGCAGATTCGACCGCAGTCCTACTTGTAGCGCAGGGCGAGTCTCAGATTGGCCATCAGGGTTCTAGACGGATTCGGGCCGGCCCGGGTTGCCTAGCCAGGATAGCAGGAGCGCCCCACGGATGGCCCGAGCGGATAGACTGGCAGCGACCGGCGTCCGTCTTTCCCGGAACATGAGCTACTGATGAGCGACCTCGGCGTGTTGCGCGATCTGGCGATCATCGTCGGCCTCGGCATCCCAGTCGTCGCCCTGGCGCACCGCCTCCGGATGCCGCCGCTCGTCGGCTTCCTCCTGATCGGCGTCGGCATCGGTCCGTACGGTGTCGGCCTGATTCCCGACGCGGAGGAAGTGGCGGCGCTGGCGGAGATCGGCGTCGTCCTGCTCCTGTTCGCCATTGGTCTGGAGCTGTCGCTCTCGCGAGTCCTGCAATGGCGGGCCGCGGTCGTGGTGACCGGCGGCGCCCAGATGGGCGGGATGCTGGCGCTTGCGGCGGTGGTCGGTGTGGCGGCCGGCTTTCCGTTGGGCCAGAGTCTCTTCTACGGTGCGCTCGCCGCGATGTCGTCGACCGCGGTCGTCAGCAAGACCTACGCCGACCGAGACGAACTCGACACGCCGCACGCGCGCGAGGTGCTGGCGATTCTCGTCTTCCAGGATCTCGCGATCGTGCCGCTGATGCTCCTGCTGCCACTTCTCGGCGGCGCCGCCGGCGCGGCCGAGGGCGCGTGGCTCCGGCTCACCGTGAGCCTGGCGGCGATGACGGCGCTCATCGCGGGTGGCCGCCTGGTGGTTCGCTGGACGCTCGATCGGATCGTCGCCGTTCGCGACCGTGAGCTGTTCACGCTCTGCGTCGGCTTCTTCGCCATTGCCACCGCGCTGGTGGCGTCGGCGTTCGGATTCTCCCTGGCGATCGGGGCGTTCCTGGCCGGTTTGATCATCTCCGAGTCGGAGTACGGTCTCCAGGCCCTCGCGGACGTCCTGCCGTTCCGTGCGCTGTTCAGCGGCGTCTTCTTCACCTCCATCGGGATGCTGCTGGACTGGTCATTCGCGCTGTCACAGGCGCCGCAGGTGGTGGCCGCGCTCCTGCTGTTCGTGACGGTGAAGAGCCTGGTGGCCGCCGGCGCCGTGCTGCTGCGCGGTCGCCCCATGGAGACCGGACTCATCAGCGGCATCAGCCTCGCCCAGATCGGTGAGTTCTCATTTGTCCTCGCGGCCGCTGGCCTGCCGCTTGGGCTGTTCACCGGTGATGACTATCAAGGGTTCCTGACGGTGGCCGTGCTGTCGATGATGGCCACGCCGTTCCTGGTGCAGGCCGCTCGGCCCATCGCCGAACGGCTGGGCGCGACCGTCTCCCGGATCGATTCGACCGCGTCGAGCGTGCCCCTAGCGCGACGGCAAGACCACGCCGTCATCATCGGGTACGGCGTGGCCGGGCGCTATCTGGCGAGGATGCTTCAGGCGGCCGGAATCGATTGCGTCGTCATCGAGCAGAACGCCGAGTTGATGCGGCAGGCGCAGCGCGACAAGATACCGGCCGTCTACGGTGATGGGTCGCGCCACGGCATCCTGCAGCATGCGAATTGTTCCGGAGCTCGCCTGATTGTCTACGCGATCTCGTCGCCGCTCGAGGAGCGCCGCGGCGTCACGATCGCGCGGGAGATGGCGCCGAAGGCCACCATCGTCGTGCGGACGCGCTACGTGCGGTCGATCGATGATCTGATGCGACTCGGCGCCAACGGGGTCGTCGTGGAGGAGTTCGAGGTGTCACTCGAGCTGTTCGCGCGCGCACTGGAGAGCTACACGATCCCGCCGGCGAAGGTCGCACGCGAACTCGAGGCGGTCCGCGCCGAGCACTACGGACTCTTGCGGGGACAGTCGACGCCCGATCTCAGGCTCGATGCGCTGAAGCACCTCGGCATTCACGCCGCACTCGAATTGGTCGAGGTCGAAGAGGGTGCGGCGGCGCTGGGCAAGAATCCATTGACGATCGATCTGCGCCGAAGAACCGGGGCGGTCCAGGTTGCCGTCATCCGCGACGGGCATCCGATCTACGAGCGAGATCCCGACTTCGGCTACCGGGTCGGAGACACGGCGATTCTCGTCGGCACCCGCGATGCGCTGGACGCGGCCGCGGCCCTCTTTCAGCACAGTTGACCGCCCGCGGCAGGCCCAGTCAGCGGCGTCGCCACTTGCTGGGCGTCCCTGCTCGGCGTATCGTTGGAGTGGGTGAGTAAGAAATGATCGTCTTTGCCTACCGGCTCATGCGTGCGCTCCTCCTGGACCGAACACTCTTTGAGGAGGTCGAGGCCGATCGGTCCGCCACCCGGCAGGCCTTCGCCGTCGTCTTCCTCTCGAGCCTGGCGGCGGGCCTGGGCAGTGCTGGCTGGGAAGGGCCCCGACTGTCCACGCAGCTGATGGTCAGCGGCATCGCGCTGGTCACGTGGTTGGCCTGGGCTATGCTCGTGCTGCAGATCGGCGGACGATGGTTGTCCGAGGCGGCCACACGCTCCGATACCGGGGAGCTGTTGCGCACGCTCGGCTTCGCGGCGGCGCCCGGACTGCTGCAGGTCTTTGCCGCGCTCCCGGTCGTCACGCTCGCGGTGTATACCGTCACCTGGCTCTGGATGTTTGCCGCGATGGTGGTGGCCATCCGCCAGGCCCTCGACTACGCGACGACGCTCCACGCGGTCGCCGTCTCCGCGGTCGCGCTCATCTTCAGCCTGGGGTTGGCGTTCGTGCTCGGCTTGCTCTTCGGGCCGACGGTGTTCTGAGCGAACGCTGCCGGGGCCGCACGCCACCGGCGACACGCCCGTCACCCACGCCGCCGCGAACCAGCCCAAGGGCGAGCGGGCAGCCGGCCCGATCGTCGGCGGACGATCGGGCCAGCTCACCTCACACCATGGATTCGCGCCGCGGCGCCTACTGCGGTTGCTCCAGAAACCGCAGTAGTTCGTTGTCCGTGCCCAGGATAAAGATCGTGGACGGGTCCATCGTCTGCTCGTAGGTCTCCATCGCCTTCGTGAACGCGTAAAACTCAGCGTCCCGGTTGTAGGCGTTGCCGTAGACTCCCGTCGCCTCGGCATCGGCCACGCCCCGCAGTTCTTCCGCGGTGCGGTAGGCCTCGGACTGGATCTGCCGGAGGTCGCGCTCGCGTTCACCGCCGATGCGCGCGGCTTCGCCCTCGCCTTCGGACCGGAACTCTTCGGCGATTCGCTGACGTTCGGCGATCATTCGCGCGAAGACGTCCTGCTGGACTTCTTCGACGTAGTTGATCCGCTTCAGCCGGAGGTCGAGTAGTTCGATGCCCAGATCGGCGGTGCTGCCCGCCGCCCGCTCGAGAATCTCGGCCGCGATCTGCTGACGGCCCATCTCGATCTGATCCAGGATGGCCGCCTCCTCCTCTGACTCGACCAGGACGTCGTCGGGATTTCGGTTGCTGCTGCGAACGATCTCGATCAGGTCGTACCTCGCCACCGAGTTCCGCGTTTCACCGTCCAGGATGTCGTCCAGTCTGGACTGCGCACCACGTTCGTTCTGGAGCCGCTGAAAGAACAGCAACGGGTCGGTGATGCGCCAGCGGGCGTAGGTGTCGACCCAGATGAACCGCTTGTCTTTCGTGGGCACCTGGTTCGGGTTGCCGTCCCATTCGAGAAACCGCTTCTCGAAGTAGTTGGCATTCTGGATGAACGGCACCTTGAAGTGCAGGCCGGGCTCGGTGACAGGATCGCCGATGGGGTTCCCGAACTGCGTGATGATGACCTGGTCGACTTCGCGGACCTCATAGGCGGCGCTCGACAGCACCACGAGCGCGGCGACGAGCACGACGAGTTGGGTGATGGTGCGTGGGCTCATCGGTCACCTCCTGCATCGGCCGGCGCCGCTGGCGGCGGCGAGGGAGCGCCGCTCGCGATCCGCTGCTGCAGCGCGTCGAGCGACAGCAGTGGAAGGACGCCGCTGGCGCCTTCGGCCAGGTAGAGCTTGCCGCCGACCTGGGGCAGCACCCGCTGCATCGTCTCGAGGTACAGCCGCCGCCGTGTGACCTCTGGTGCTTGGCGGTAGGCCTCGTGGATGGCGGTGAAGCGGGCCGCGTCCCCCTGGGCGCGGTTGACGCGATCGAGCGCGTAGCCCTCGGCCTGAAGGACGGATTGCTGCGCTTCGCCACGGGCCCGCGGGATGATCGCGTTGTATTCGGCGCGCGCCTCGTTGATCAGCCGGTCACGCTGTTGCTGCGCCTGGTTGACCTCGTCCCACGACGGCTTGACCGGGTCGGGCGGGTTCACGTCCTGCAGGACCACCTGCTCGACCGTGATGCCCATCTCGTACTGGCCCACGAGCGCCTGGAGTTGCTCCTCGACCTGCGTCTCGATGTCCTGCCGGCCGACCGTCAGGACCTCGGTGACCGTCCGGTCGCCGACCACTTCGCGCATGACCGCCTCGTTCATCGCGCCGAACGTCCCTTCGAGGTTGCGGACCTTGAACAGGTACTCGTACGGATCTGACACGCGATACTGCACGATCCACTCGACGACCGCGACGTTCAGATCGCCGGTGAGCATGACCGCCTCGTCGGCGAACTGGCGCTCCGAGAAGGTGCTGCGGACGCCAGCCTCGACGGTGCGGAAGCCGAACTCCTGCTTAAGTTGGCGCTGGACCGGTACCTTCAGCACTGTCTCGACGAATGGCACCTTGGCGCGCAGGCCAGGCTCGGTCGTGCGCACGTAGCGCCCGAACCTCAGTACCACGCCGACTTCTTCCGGTTGTATCTGGTAGAGCGTGTTGAACAGTCCCGAGACGATGATCAACGCGATTGCGCCCATCCCGATCGTTCGCGATGGTATCGGCGGCACGCGCACCCCGCCGATGTCGATGACTTTCTGATCCATGGTGTGTTCTCCTTGGATCGCAGCGTATCAGGGATCAGGATGACGTGTACGTTCGCCAGGCAGGTACGACCGGCCGTCGACGCGGGCGCGTCGCGCGCTACTTCCAGCCGGTCGATTTCCGTGTAAAGCGGGCGGGGAGTTCCGGCTTCCGTTCCGGCTCGGGTTCTGGCGTATCCGACGCGGCAGCGATCTCTCGCTCGAGTTCGTCTGCGTCAGGCAGGCCGGCGATCTGGTCGACGAACATCAAGGAGTGCTGCGACGGGATCTCGAACTTCTTGCCACACTCCGTGCACGTCACGTCGTCGTCGAGGCGAAGGAGGTAGTCGCGCAGCTTCTCGAATCGGGCCTGGTCCTCCCGGTCGGCGCCGGCCGGCGGCTTGGCCCTCTTCGAGTGGCGGACCCACCGGATGCTGTATTCGCATGTCCGCCGGCACCTGGGGCACTGGTAGCGCCCGGGTCGCGTTTCTGGCTTCTTCGTGAAGACGTTGCTTTCGTCGAGGGCCATGCGCCCAATGATAACAACGAACGGTGAATCCGGGGCGAACCGTGTCTGCGCGGGAGCTGCCGGCCTTCACCCCGACAGCGCCCAGACGCGCGCCACGGCGCCCAGAATTGCGTCGGCGTCGAGCCCGTAGGTCCTGTAGAGGTCGGGCACGTCGCCCGACTGACCGAACCGGTCGACGCCGAGCGGCATCACACGGTTCCGGCGGACGCCGCCGATCCAGGACAGCGTGGCGGGATGTCCGTCGACGACGGTCACCAGCGCCGTCGTCTCGGGTACGGCCGCGAGCAACGTCTCGACGTGCGGTCGGGCGAGCCCAGCGTCGCCAGGACTTCGCTGCGTCTGGTGCACCCAGCCCCGGTGGAGTCTGGAGGCCGAGGTGACCACGAGCAGCCCTGCCTCGGGGATGTCCTCGTGGATCGCGGTGAGGGCCTCGAGCGCTTCGGGCACGACCGCGCCCGACGCCACGATCGCGACCTCCGCGTGGGGGCCGGGCTCGACCAGCCAGTAGCCGCCCTCCACGATCTCGGCCCGCAACTCCGGCGTCAGGGTCCGGTCCGGCTGCGCGAGCGGTCGGGTCGACAGCCGCAGATACACCGCCTCGCCGTCGTCCGCCTGGATGTGGGCGAGGCTCCATCGCAGGATCTCGCTCAGCTCGTCGACGTACGTCGGTTCGAACGAGGTCAGTCCCGGCTGCCCGAGTCCGACGAGCGGCGTCACGACTGACTGATGGGCACCGCCTTCGGGCGCCAGGCTCACGCCCGACGGCGTGGCGACGACGATGAAGCGCGAGTCCTGATAGCAGGCGTAGTTCAGTGCGTCGAGGCCACGGCTGATGAACGGATCGTAGAGCGTGCCGATGGGGAGCAGGCGGGCGCCGAACAGCGGTCCTGCCAGGCCCAGGGCGCCGAGCAGGATGAACAGATTGTTCTCGGCGATGCCCAGCTCGATATGCTGGCCGGCCGGTCCCATCGACCAGTCCTGGGCCGAGAGCGGGCGGCCGTCGTGGAACGTATCCGCTCGCTCACGGGCGTCGAACACACCGCGCCGATTGACCCAGCCTCCCAGATTGGTCGACACCGTGACGTCGGGCGACGTGGTGACGATCCGATCGGCCAGCTCCGGGTGTTGGCGGGCGATCTCGGTCAGCAGTCGGCCGAAGCCCTGCTGGGTCGATAGCTCAGCGGCCGACGGTGTCTCGATGACGTTCGGCACGGGCACGCGCGGGACGGCATGGTGCCGCTCAGCCGGCTGGTTGAATGGCACACAGTTCAGATAGCCCTCGAGTTCGTCGTCGGCGACGTCGAGGCCGGCGAACCGGTCCCACTCCCGGCCGTCGGCGATGTCCATCGTGCCCCTGAACGCCTCCATCTGCTCGGGCGTCAGCATTCCGGCGTGATTGTCCTTGTGGCCGGCCAGCGGAAGCCCGAAGCCCTTGATGGTGTAGGCGATCAGGCAGGTCGGTACCTCGTCACGCATCGCATCGAGCGCACCCAGGACCGATTCGAGATCGTGGCCGGCCAGGTTCGTCATTAGCTGCTGGAGTCGGTCGTCGTTGTGCGTGTCGAGCAGCTCCGGAACGCCGGTCGTGTGCCCGAGGTCGCGGGTCAACTTGGTGCGCCAGGCCGAGCCGCCCTGGTACGCGAGTGCGGAGTAGAGTGAGTTGGGGCAGGCGTCGATCCAGCGACGTAGCGCCTCGCCGCCTGAACGGGTGAAGGCGCGCTCGAGCAGGGTGCCGTACTTGAGCGTGACGACCCGCCACTCCATGTCCTTGAAGATGCCGTCCAGCCGCTGGCACATCCGGTCTTCGGAAATCGCGTCGAGGCTCTGCCGGTTGTAGTCGATGATCCACCAGACATTGCCCACCCGGTGCTTCCACGCTTCGAGCAGGGCCTCGAACACGTTACCTTCGTCGAACTCGGCATCGCCGGCGACGGCGATCATCCGGCCGGCCGGCATGTCGGTGTCGACCAGGCCCTTGAGTCGGACGTACTCCTGCGCGAGCGCCGCGAAGCTCGTCATCGCGACCCCGAGACCTACGGAGCCGGTCGAGAAGTCGACGTCGTCGCGATCCTTCGTTCGCGAGGGGTAGGACTGCGCCCCGCCCAGGCCGCGGAAGCGCTGGAGCTGGTCCAGCGTCTGCCGGCCGAAGAGATACTGGATTGCGTGGTACACCGGGCTGCCGTGCGGCTTGACGGCGATCCGATCCTGCGGCCGGGCGACGTCGAAGTAGAGCGCGGTCATCAGGGTGACCATCGACGCCGACGAGGCCTGATGTCCGCCAACCTTCAGGCCGTCCCGCGCGGGACGGATGTGGTTGGCGTGGTGGATCATCCAGACCGCCAGCCAGAGGACCTTGCGCTCGAGCGCCTTCAGATAGTCGAGTCGTCGCGTGGACGGGGGAGTCACGGCGCCGGCCGGGTCACTCACCCTCGGACCCTCGTCATCGTCGGCTGGCTTCCAGGTGTGTTCCGGCATGCATCGGGCGTTCTCTGACTGGGTGCGGTCTCCGCAGACCGCGTTCGACGGGGGATACTAGCACTATCCGTCCGCCGCTCATCCGATTCGGGTAGCCGCTCGCGGGAGCGATCTGGCCGTTCGTGAGGAAACCGCTACGCTCCGCAGACCCTGTAGGGTATCGTCTCCCGAGCGCATGGAACGGCTGTCGAACTATATCGACGGGCAGCTGACCCCTCCCGGATCGGGCCGCTACCTGGACAACTTCGAGCCGGCCACCGGCCAGGTGTACTCGCAGACTCCCGATTCGGGCGACGACGACCTGACGGCGGCCGTCGCGGCGGCCGAGCGCGCTGCGGACGCGTGGCGTGCGACGTCCTCCGAGGAGCGCGCGGGGTTTCTCCATCGGATAGCCTACCTGGCCAACGCCAACGCCAACGCCAACGCCAACGCCAACGCCAACGCCAACGCCGACGCGCTGGCGCGCGCGGAATCGGTGGACAGCGGAAAACCGATCTCCCTGGCCGGGCGGCTCGACATCCCGCGGGCGTCGGCGAACCTCCAGTTCTTCGCGGCGGCGGCGACACAGTTTTTCAGCGAGGCGCACCCGATGGCGGGTGACGCCTTCAACTACACGCTCCGCGACGCGCCTGGCGGAATGCAACGGCCACGGTGTCGACGTGCAGGTGCTGTCGACCGTTTCAGCTACTGGGCCGAGCCGAAGGATGCGCACGATCTCTCGCGCCTGCTGAACGACCACATCGCGGGTGTCGTCACCGATCACCCGCGGCGGTTCGTCGGGCTGGGCACCGTTCCGATGCAGGACCCGGACCTCGCGGTCCAGGAGCTCGAGCGGTGCGTCACGACGCTCGGTCTTGCGGGAATTCAGATCGGCACCCACGTCAACGGGAAGAACCTGGACGACGAACGCGTCTTCCCGGTGCTCGAGGCGGCCGAAGCGCTCGGGGCCGCGGTCTTCGTGCACCCCTGGGACATGTTGGCCCGCGACCGGATGTCGCGCTACTGGCTGTCGTGGCTGGTCGGCATGCCCGCCGAGACCGCGTTGGCGATCTGCTCGATGCTGTTCGGCGGTGTGTTCGATCGCCTGCCGCGGCTGCGCGTCGCCTTCGCGCACGGTGGCGGGGCGTTTCCGGGCACGGTAGGGCGGATCGAGCACGGTTTTCAGGTCCGTCCCGATCTCTGCGCAGTCGAGACGAAGACCAGCCCACGGGATCAACTGGGGCGCTTCTACGTCGACGCGCTGGTGCATGACGAGGTCGCGCTCCGCCACCTGATCGATCTCGTCGGCGCCGGCCGGGTCGCGCTCGGCACGGACTATCCGTTCCCCCTGGGGGAGCTGTCTCCGGGCGCCCTGATCGAATCGCTGGGACTGGAGGCGTCGACGCGCGAGCGGCTGCTGGCCGGGTCGGCGCTCGAATGGCTGAATCTCGAACCGGGGAGGTTCGCGTGAACTTCGAAGGTGGCCTCGACTTCGCGAAGGCGCAGGACGCCGCCGATCCCCTCGCCTCGTTTCGGGACCGCTTCGTCATGCCGCAGCGGCCGGACGGCGGCGACGTCATCTACCTCTGCGGAAACTCGCTCGGCCTGCAGCCGAAGTCGGCCGTGGCGATGGTCGGCGAGGAGCTGGCAGTCTGGGGCGCCCTGGCCGTCGGCGCCCACTTCAGCGCGGAGCGCGCCTGGGTGTCGTATCAAGAGCGACTGGCACCCGCCACCGCCGCGCTCGTCGGCGCCGAGCCCAGTGAAGTGGTGACGATGAACACGCTCACCGTCAACCTGCATCTGATGATGGTGAGTTTCTATCGCCCGACGTCCGCCCGGCACAAGATCGTCATTGAACGCCCGGCGTTTCCCTCGGACCGCTATGCGGTCGAATCGCAGATCCGGTTCCACGGACTCGATCCGGCGACGTCATTGATCGAGGTCGGCCCTCGCGACGGCGAATCGACGATCCGGATGGAGGATCTCACCGCGCGCATCGAGGCCGAGGGGCCGACGATCGCCCTGCTGATGCTGCCGGGTGTGAACTACTACAGCGGCCAGGCGTTCGACATGGCGGCGCTGACTCGGCTCGGTCATGCGCAGGGAGCCCAGGTCGGGTTCGATCTCGCGCACGCGGTCGGCAACATCCCGCTACGGCTGCACGACTGGGACGCTGACTTCGCCGTCTGGTGCACCTACAAGTATCTCAATGGCGGCCCCGGTTCGATCGCCGGCTGCTTCGTGCACGACCGCCACCGCGATTGGGCCGACCAGCCGAGGTTGGCGGGGTGGTGGGGCCACGACAAGGCGTCGCGTTTCAAGATGGGGCCCGACTTCAGACCGATCCCGGGTGCCGAAGGCTGGCAGATGAGCAATGCGCCGATCCTGTCGACGGCGCCGGTCCTGGCGTCGCTCCAGATCTTCGAGGAGGCCGGCATGCTGGCGCTCAGGGCGAAGTCCGAGCGACTGACGTCGTACCTGGCCTTCCTCGTGAGAGAGCGGCTCGGCAACAATGTCGAGGTCTTGACACCGGCCGCGACGGCGGAACGCGGCTGTCAGCTCTCGCTGCGCGTCAAGGGCGCGCGCGGCGACCAGCGCCGGGTCTTCGAAACACTGGAAGCGAACGGCGTCGTCTGCGACTGGCGGGAGCCGGATGTCATCCGGGTCGCGCCGGTGCCGCTCTACAACCGGTTCGAAGAGGTGTTCGAGTTCGTGGGTATCCTGCACGGCGCGCTGGCATCGGGCGACTAGGTGAAAGCGGGAGTGGGCATGACGTTGAGGCTCTTCGGTATGGCGTGGGTCGTGGTCGGTACGAGTCTGATTGCCTCGGCCTGTTCACCGGCGAGTGACCGCCTGGGGTCGGGCGCGCAAGCGACCGTGCCGCAGGACGTCATCGATGGGTTCGTGCGGTTGTCGGATGCGATCTGCGCGCCGAAGAACCGCCCGAGCCGGCTCCGGCCAGCTACGGGATGGCTCCGACCACCGGGCGCTTCACGCATCTGACGGTGACGCCGCATCAGCACGAGTCCAAGCCATTCGAGGGTGAGCTCGAGGCGTGGGATACGAACGAGTACATCGACAACATGACGCTCGAGGCCTACTATCCGCTCGTCGTCGAGCCGTACCACACCTGGCAGAACATCGTCGATTTCGGAGATCGGCGCTATCTGTATCAGTACGTCCGCCGCGAGAAGAAGATCTTCGACATCACCGATCCTCGGGAGGTGACGACGGTCCGGGCCAAGGGGAGCCTCTGGGAGTCCGGAGATCGTCATCGCAAGTCTACCGTCGATCGAGACCGCGACGGCCGGCCCAGCCGGTCGTCGCGGCGCCGAGCTATTCGATCGGCGTGACGAGGGTGCCGATACCTTCGATCCACATTTCCACGACGTCACCAACCTCGAGGAACTCAGGTGGGTTGCGCGCGGAACCGACGCCGGCCGGCGTGCCCGTCACGAGGACGTCGCCAGGGTAGAGCGTCAGGATCGACGTGACGTGCCGGAGCAGGCGGCCCTCGTTGTGGATCATGTCCTTGGTGTTGCCGTCCTGCTTCAACACGCCGTTGATCTTCGTCGTCATCCGAAGATTGGCCGAGTCGCCGATGAATTCCTTCGGCACGATGACGGGGCCGAAGGGCGCCGCGTTGTCACGGCTCTTCGCCTCGAACCAGTTGACGCCGAAGCTGAAGCCGCCGCCGCCGCCCCGATCCTCATCCTCGTCCTGTTCGCCGCGGTCGCGTGTGCTGACGTCGAAGACGATGCTGTAGCCGAAGACGTGATCCGCCGCGTTGTCGAGGGTCAGACGCGTCGCCGGCTTGCCGATGATGACGGCGAGCTCGTTCTCCCAATCGAAGCCCTTGCCCTCGACCGGCGGTACCGGAAACGCGGCGCCCGGGTCGATGATGCTCGAGCGGGGCGACTTGGCGAAGAACACCGGGTTCGACCTGTCGGGATCGACGGGCTGAGGATTCGGATTGCCGTAGCGCCGCATCATCTCCGCAGAGTGATCCTGGTAGTTCGCCGCCGCGGCCAGCATGTTGTAGGGGTACTTGATCGGCGCTTTCAAGGCGACGTCGTCGTAGGCGTAGGCGAACGACTCATCACCAGCGCCGGTCGCCGAGTAGTAGTTCGCGATTTGATACAGGCGCGACTTGGTCCGGTCGTACGACTCGATGAGCAGCCGCATCTCGTTCGGGATTTCGACCGACGAGAGTCCCTCGGCCGAGGTCAGCGCCCGGTTGGCCTCCTGAACGGCCAGGACGGTTTCACCGACCACGAGGCCGACGCGCACGGTGCCGCCCGCTTCGAATGTCGCGAGCTTGAACGGAGTGTCGGGCTGGGCCGACGGAGCCTGGGCGAACGCGGTGCTCGCCGAAAGGATGAGGACGAAGCCAAGCAATACCAATCTCTTCATCTGTCTACTCCTGGGATGGTTAATTCTCTCTCACCAGTCTTAATACGGCGAGCATAAAGTGCGGGTTACCGGATAGTTACGAGTTCTCGACGAGGCGCCAGGATCGTCCGATGAGTGGTCGGGGGCAGGCGGCGAACGGCGGGCCGTCTAGGCCGGCGACCGACCGATCCCGGCATCCTCCGCAGGGATGCCGAAGACCGGATCCCCGAGCAGCGGGCTCGACAGGACGTAGAAGCCGTGGTTTGTGAACAGGTAGATGAGGTTCCGGTCCCACTCGACAAACACGGCGTTCGTAGGGTTGCCGAACGCCCAGTTCATTTCGGGGTCCATCATCTTCGGCGCGAAGTAGGCCGCGATCGTCACGTTGGCCGGGTCCGAGACGTCGAACATCTGCATCCCCGCGTTGTAGAACGACCACGGCGCGTAGCGGGGGTGTGGCGTGCCCGGCTGCGGCGACCGGCCCGACGCGCCGGGCCGCTTCGGGCCGAAGCTGCCGCGGCGCTGGCAGTAGTCGGTGAACATCGCGCCGGCCGGCGGCGTCGGGCGCGGAAACGTACCGACGACCGTCGGGTTCGCAGGGTCGTTGACGTCGATCGAGTAGATGTTCTTGTAGGGCTCGTAGCAGTCCTCGACCAGAGGGTAGCCGTTGAAGAAGACGTGCCCGCCGGTCTCCTCGATGACATCCACGTAGACACTGTCACCCTCGTTGCCGCTGACTGCGATCGGGAAGTCGTCGACCTGGCCGACCGTCGCCATGTTCGTCGGATCGGAGATATCCACCACGTAGAAGCCCCAGCCACCCATCGGGACGTAGCCGTACTGGCCGCCGTCATCGGGATAGGTCGGTACGAACATGACGCGGGCGCCCATCCGCGAGGCCCGGTTGTTCCACCGTGGGTTGGCGCGGAACTCCGCCTCTTCGCTCAGCAGTTGCCCGGGAACGTGCCAGGTCGACAGGTAGACCGGGTCCGCCGGGTCGGTCATGTTGTAGGCGCTGACGCCGTACGTGTACAGGAGGCTCCGGTAGGGCTGGTTGGCGTAGTCGTCGGTCGGCGCGCAGGTGATGAACATGTAGCGGCTGATGCCGTCCCAGGCGAATTCCGAGCAGCCGCCGCCCTGCTGCGGCCGCTTGGCCGGGTCGCCGTCGGGATCGGACGTCACCGTTGCTACGAGCGAGTACTCGTCCGGAGCGGTCATCTCGAAGACCCGGAAGCCTTTCAGGTCCGGCCACTCGCGGATGGCGCGCACGCGCTCGGGATCGAGGTACTTGTTCTCGAGGAATCCGACGTACGGCGGCGAGTAAGATTGAATGAAGTAGTGCTTCTCCAGCCGTGGCACGTAGCGAAAGAACCCGCGGAGATACAGCGGCCCGTCGCCCTCGATGCCGCTGTCGATCGGTTCCGGCGTGGGAATCCGTTCCAGTTCGCGAGGATCGGTAATGTCGTAGATCTGGACGCTCGGGTACCCGCCGTTGAACATGTAGCGACGGCCGTCGAATTCCAGGACCGACTGATAGGTGTGGCCGACGCTGGCGAGATGGGGGTAGTAGGCGACGACATCGACGTTCTGGCTGTACTCCTCCATGTCGATGTACGTGAGGCTCCCCTTGAACGGGCGCGGGCCTTCGATCTCGGGTGCGGCGGTCGGGTGGGTATAGACGCCGGTGGCCGTGTCGTACCCGAACGTGGAGGGGTCCGGATGCTCGGCTTCGCCCTCGAGTCGCCCGGCGGCTTCACCCAGCGAGTCCAGTGAAACCTGCGGCAAGGGGCCGAGCACGGGGTCGTCGTAGTAGGAGGGGGGTAGCTCGACCGCCTCGCTCTGATTCCCGGCCTGGCACGCCGCGAGCGCGACGCCCGCGACGAGAATGGTCAGGATATGGCCAAAGTTCCCGCTACAGCGAACAATCGACTGAAAGACCTTTCGCATCAGATCGCTCCTCGTCCGAGCAAGTTATCACCGTCGGCTCCACGCACGAAACAGCGTCCGAGTACGTTCGCCTTGACGGCAAACTTGCTATCGCTCTCTAATCTGTCGAGGACCGTATGACAGTCTGTACGAGATCAGGACGCGCGGCCGCGGTCGCCGCATTGATGGTCGGCACGTTGGCTGGCTGTGGCGGCGGAGGACCAGAGTTGTCTCAGGTTTCTCCGCCAGAAGCCATCTACGTGAACGGCCGGTTCCTGACAGTCGACGACACCTTCAGCACCGCCCAGGCGGTGGCGATCTCGGACGGGCGGTTCAGCGCCGTGGGCACCGACGCCTCGGTCCGCGCGCTCGCTGGCGACTCGACACGCGTTATCGACCTCGGTGGCCGCACCGTCGTGCCTGGTTTCGGCGACAGCCACATTCATGACGCGGGCGGCGGGCCGGGCGTCGATCTGTCGCGTGCGCGGACGATCGACGACGTGTTGGCCGCCGTCGCCGCGCGGGTCGACACGGCGCCCGCGGGGGAAGTCGTCGTCTCGAACAGCGACTGGCACGAGTCGCAGTTGGTGGAGGACCGCCTGCCGCTCCGGCGCGACCTGGACACCGTTGCACCCGAAACCCCGGTCGTTCTGGTCCGCGGCGGCCACGAGTACATTCTCAACTCCGCCGCGCTGGCGCACTGGGGGATCACGACGGCGACGCCGGTTCCGCCCGGCGGGGAGGTCAGCCGCTACGACGACGGCGAGCTGAATGGCGAACTGGTCGACACCGCGAAGGCGCTCGCGACGTTGCCGCCGCCGGCCGAGCGGACGCGCGATCAGCAGATCGAGGACCTGCTTGCGGAGCACGCCGCGCTGAACGCAGCCGGCCTCACCAGCATCCGCTACGGTGCGATGGGGCCTCCGCAGTACCGGCTGCTCGAGGAGATGCGGCAGCGCGGCGTGTTGACCATGCGCGTTAGCGCGCTCCTGGGCGGACCGCGCGGACCCCAGGCCTCGGCAGAGGAGGTGCGTTCGACGATCGAGGCGTTCGGCCTCGCGCCAGACGACGGCGACGAGTGGCTGAGGCCTGCCGGTGTCAAGCTGATGGTCGACGGCGGGTACGAGGGTGGCCTCATGCGCGAGCCCTACGAGGAGCCGTACGGGAAGGGCGGCACGTTCCGCGGTTTGCAGGTGACACCGCGCGAGAGCTACGTCGAGATCGTCAAGGAGATCAATAGACTCGGGTGGCGCCCGGGCACCCACGCGGTCGGCGACGATGCCGTCGAGCAGGTCATCGCCGCCTACGAGGCGGCGCATGCCGAGACGTCGATCGTCGGGCGCCGCTGGGTCCTGGAGCACGGGTTCCTGCCGTCTCCGGGTCACTTCGAGCGGATGAACGCGCTGGGCATCGCGCTGACGGCCCAGCACCATCCTTACGTCGGCGGACCGGCGATGGTGCGCTACTGGGGCGAAGACCGGGCCTCGCGCGTGCCGCCGCTCCGCGCCTATCTGGACGGCGGGGTGGTCGCCGCGTCGGGCAGCGACTCGGGCGTCGTGCCGTTCCCGCCGTTGCAGGTGTTCGCCTACTTCGTGACTCGTACAACGATGCACGGCACCGTCCTCGGCGCCGAGCATGCGGTGGCGCGGCAGGAAGCGCTGCGGATGGCGACGTGGAACAACGCGTATCTGACGTTCGAGGAGGAGATCAAGGGCTCGATTGAGCCAGGCAAGCTCGCGGACTTCGTCGTCCTGTCGGATGACCTCCTGACCGTGCCTGACGATCAACTCGGCGAGATCGCCGTCCTCATGACCGTCGTGGGCGGTGAGGTCGTGTTCGGGGGATAGCGCTCACCTCATACTGGCGGCCGCTGGTCGACTTCTTCAATACATCAGATTACTTCCCCCCCCGCGCGGCCGGGAGCAGGCTCTCCGTCAACTCCGGTGTCCAGGAGTCACCGCGAGCGATCGCCTGGCGGAGGGCGACGAAATCAATTTCACGATCTCGGCCGACCGCCTCGTTGAAGGCACGGAAACCGGCGCGCCCCTCGGTCATCATGTTCAAGGCCAGCCAGGCGCGGGAGCCCTCCTTGTTGGCGTTCCAGGCGGCGAGCTTCGGTTTCCGCAGCTCCTCGAAGGTCTTGGTCAAGCACTCGGGAAACAGATGAACGTACTTCGCGCAGTATCGATCTACGGCTTCGTCCAGCAGGCTGAGGTCGATCGTTCCTGACTTCAGGAGTGCCTTTCCCTGCTTCAGGGCCGCTCCAGACTTTGGTTCACCAAACGCGAAGCGCCCGTACTCGTCGACGAGGCGCTGGGTCTCGACGAGCGGATTGGCGATGTACTCTCCATCGACCTTGAGCGCCGGCACGACATCGATCACCATCCCTCTCAGATAGGACTTGTGGGCCGACCAGTGCTCTCCAAGCGTGCAATACGCAATCGCCTGTTCCGTGCCCATCAACGCCGGGACGCAGTCGGTCAGCCCCCCGATCGGGGCGGACCCATGCTTGAGACCCGCTTGTCCGAAGCGCGCCAGGTCCTGGCTGATGGACAGGTCGCAGGCCATCCCGAGCTCTTGACCGCCGCCGATCCGCATCCCGTTGACGCGGCAGATGACCGGCTTGTCGCATGCAAGGACGGACGACACCATGTCGTTGAAGAGCCGGATGTACTGACGGTACTCTGCCGGGCGTCCGGCGTAGTATTCCGCGTACTCCTTCGTGTTACCGCCGGTGCTGAACGCCTTGTCGCCGGCGCCCGTGAAGACCGCGCAGACCACATCGCGCGCGTTGCTGGCCTCGCGGAACGCGAGGATGACGGCCTTCACCATCTCGGTGGTGTACGAGTTGTACTGCTTCTGATTGTCGAGCGTGATCCAGGCGTTGTACAGCCCCTCGATGGGCTCGCCATCCAGGGTCTTCGCTGGACGTTTCTCGTAGCGCACCTCGGGCGCCGCCGTTCCCGCCGTCAGATTGTGGTCAATGAGTTCGTGGCCTGCTGCGTTGTTCGTGGAATCCGGGTTCATCGTTGCTACTCCTTGCTTCGGTATGATTTGCCTTCCAGTGCATGAATCCGCTGCGTTAAGATCTCCGGGAATATGACCTTCTCACCCTTGGCATAGTCGAACGATACAAGGGTCGCCTGGGCCTCGGCGGCAATTCGATTGTGTTCCCGGCTGACCACCCGATAGCCCATGACCGCTCGGTCCGTCAGGATCTCGTCGATCCTCGCTCCGACGACCGCGACGTCGGGGTACACCAAGGCTGACTTGAACGTGCACGAGGTCGACGCAAGCACGAAGCTGGTACCGCTGGCCTGCTCATGCTCGTACTTCCCGATCGCCTCGTAGTACGCGATCCGCGCATTCTCGATGTACCGGAAGAACCAGACGTTGTTGATATGGCCGTGCATGTCCATATCGCCCCAGTTCAGGGGTTGTTCGACGACGATAGGAAATTCCTTCAGGAGGTCTTCCACGATACTGGTCCTGCGGGTGAGAGCTGCGAGCGCATTCTATTTCTCCAAGAACTTGACCTGTTCCATTCCTTTGGTGCGTTCGTCGCTCCAGCGCCTCGCCTTGTATTCGAATCGTGGCAGCGTGCCGTGTGGAACCTCCTCGACGTCCATCGTGACCTGCGTCATCGTCTTGATCTTCTTACTCAGTCTTCGAAGGATCGCCGTTCTGGCCTCCTCATCGACCGTGTGCGGCTTGAACTCGGCGCTGATCGCGGCGCATTCATGGCCGTCGCCCTTGATGTACACGCGGCCGTTGTACTCCTCGATCTCGTCAAACGAGAAGACCGCCTCATCAATCGTCTGCGGCCAGACATTGTTGGCCTTGATCTTCAGCATGTCGTCAAAGCGCGAGATCGTTCCTACTTCCCAGAGTGCGCCGGACGTACGCCCGCAGTCGCAAGATCCTGGCGGCAGCAACCTCACCCGGTCGTTCGACCTGAACCGAACGAGCGGCATCGCGTTCCGTGAAAAGGTCGTGACCACCGGCTCCCCCCATTCCCCGACGGCGGCGGGTCGGTCAGTCTCTCTGTTCAGGACCTCGACCAGCGCGAAGTGCTCGGCCAGGTGATAGCACCCGAATTCACCATCCGGCACAGCACCATACTTGCAGGTGATGGCAAAGTTCAGATTCAGCTGGCTCGACCCGTAGATGTCGTGGACCACGGTGCCCCAGATCTCTTCCATCCGCTCCGCCCAGGCAATCGTGAAGGGCTCGGTCGACAGCGTGATGCCCTTCAGGTGCGGGAACGCCGTCTTCGGCTCCAGACCGTGTTCCATGCAGACGGCCGTGACCCGCGTCAGGTAGGCAGGGGTTGTCAGCATGTGACGGAGCGGGAATCGCCTCATCATGTCGACCTTTTGGCTCGTGTCGAACACCGCAAGAGGCAGGGGCACGGCACCGAAGTGGCGTAGGCCTTCGTAGGACAGCATGCCGCCCGTCATTGTACCCAGGGGATGCAGCACGGCCGACACGTCGCCCTTGCGCAAGCCGATCGCTGCAAAGTGCGAGGCGGTGGAGGCGTTGGCCGCACGGATCGACGTTTCGTCGTGACAGTGCACTTCCTGGCCGAGTCCGGAAGTGCCGCTGGTCAGGTTGATGCGGCGGGTCTGGCCAGGGAGGACGCACAGCGTTCGCCCAAACGGCGGATGCACTCGCTGGTCCTGCAAGAGATCGCTCTTGGCGATGAATGGGAATCTGGCGATGTCCGACAGAACCTTGAAGTCCTCGGGGCTGACGCCTGCCTTGTCAAGCAGATCGCGATAGAAACCGCTCCTGGCGTATACGCGCTCCAGGGTCTCCTTGGTCTTGCTGAACTGCAACTGTCTCAGCTCGTCGAGCGACAGCGTCTCCAGCCTCTTCAAGAAGTATCTGTTCGCCTGCGGGATCGCAGTCCTCTGCATCGATGGACACCTCAGGCTTGTGTGGGCCGCTCGTCAGCGCCGCAGAGTTCGCCTCGACGATTGTCTCAACTAGAGCACCCGAGAACAAGCGGACGTGGACCGCCCCAGGGCACAGTGCCGGATGGGACGCCGTTCACCGTCCGCCAGCGACGGCTCACCCGGGCAGTCTGGCAACTCAACGGAATCGGTGATCCGATTAAGGAGCGGAGGGGTTACTCTCTCGTCACAGGCGAAATGACCATGCGCGTGATGATTCTGGCGATGGTGCTGATCGGCACGCTGACGGACGCGAGCCCGGCGACCGCGCGCGAGTTCCGTCTCGGGTTGATCACGCCGCCGACGCACCTCTGGACCGAGGCGGCGATCCGATTCGGCGAAGCCCTCGAGGCCGCGACCGAAGGTGAGCATACGCTCGCCGTCTTTCCCGCCCGCCAGCTGGGCACCGAAGCGCAGCTGCTGCAGCTGCTGCAGACGGGCGCATTGGACTTCGCCATCCTGACGATCTCGGAGGTCAGCAACCGCTTACCGCAATTCGGCGCCTTCTACGCGCCGTATCTCGTCGCGGACGTCGGTGAGGCCGCGGCGCTCCTGCGCGGTTCGACGGCGCAGCGGATGCTCGACGCGCTGCCCCAGGAGCTCGGCGTCTTCGGGCTGGGGTACTGCCTGGCGGGCATGCGCCAGATTCTGTCCCGCGATGCCCTCGCCGCCCCGACCGATCTCGGCGGGCAGAAGATCCGCATCACGCCGTTCGTGCCGCTACGAGACTTCTACCAACTGCTTGGCGCGGCGCCGACGCCGATGCCGCTTGCCTCGGTCTACGACGCGCTCACCAACGGGCAGATCGACGCCATCGACATGGACCTCGAGGCGATCTGGAAGGTGCGGTACTACGAGTCGGCCGACACGCTCATGCTGTCGAACCACATGATGTTCCCGTCCGTGGGCGTCATCTCCGGCCGGACTTGGCTCCGGCTGAGCGAGGCGGATCGAGAGCTGGTTGGGCGGCTGATGCGGACGCATCTCGACCGGGTAATGGACGAGTACGTCGAGCAGGAACGGCAGTGGGAGGTCGACCTTCGCGGGGCAGGTGTCGACGTCGTTGACGTGGGTGCAGCCTCGTTCGGCTCGGCGATCGCGGAGTGGGAGGCGCTCTGGCTGCCACAGGCGCCGGTCCTTGCGACCTTGAAGGCGGAAGCGGCGGCGAACGCCGACCGCTCCCGACCGCGGTGACCGGGCGTCAGGTTCCGCTGGCCGTGCCCACCGACAGTTCGATCCTCGCGAACTGTCGGCGCGCGCTGGGCCGCGCGGCCGATACGGTGGCGTGGTGGCAACAGCAGGCGATCGGCGCGCTGGTGCTGGCGACGCTGCTCCTGATCCTGCTGAATGTCGTCACGCGCGCGTTCAACGTCGCCCTCTTCTGGGTCGACGAACTCGCCATCTACAGCGCCGTCTGGGCGTTCATGCTCGGTGCCGCCGCCAGCGTGCGTGGCCGCCAGGCGACGGCGATCACGCTCGTGCACGACTCTGCATCGCCGCGCGCGCGCGCGTGGCTCACGCTGATTCGCGACTCGTTGACCGTTGCGTTCGGAGTGTCGCTGGTTGTTTTTAGCTGGCTCTGGTTCGATCCGCGCCTGCTGTGGGCCAGCGATTTCGACGTCGCCACATTCATTCAAGCCAGCTTCAACTTCGTCTACCGGGAGCAGACGTCGACGCTGGGCGTCGCGAAGTGGTGGGTCTGGCTGATCATGCCGGTGATGGCCGTGCTGACGTGCCTGCACGCCGGCGCCAACTGGCTCGATTCGCTCGCGGCGATCGTCACGCCGCGCGAGTCCGAGACGCCATGACGCTGGCCGCCGTCTTCCTCGGCCTGCTGCTGTTCGGCTTGCCCGTGGCCGTCGTGCTCGGCGTATCGGCCAGCGTCTACATCGTCATCACCGACAACACCGTGCTCTTCCAGTCGTACATGCTGCAGCTGTTCGGCGCGACCGAGAACTACGGCCTACTGGCCATTCCGCTCTTCATGCTGGTCGGCGAGCTGATGAGCGCCGGCGGCATCACGGCGCGCCTCGTCCGCGCGGCGTCGGTGGCCGCGGGAGCGACGCGCGGCGGATTGGTCTACGTCAACCTGCTGGCCAACACGATGGTCGCCTCCATCCTGGGCTCGGCCGTGGCGCAGATCGCCGTGATGTCGCGGGTCATGGTGCCCGAGATGGCGAAGCAGGGATATTCCAGGGACTTCGCCGCGGCGACGACGGCGGCCGGCGGGTTGCTGTCGCCGGTCATCCCGCCGTCGATGCTGTTCATCATCTTCGGCGTGATCGCCCAGGTGTCGATCGGCGACATGTTCCTCGCCGGCATCTTGCCCGGCGTCCTCATGCTCGGCGGCTTCGTGCTCGCGGTCCGATGGCTCGGGCGGACCCACGACTACCCTCGGGCCGAGGCGCTGAGCCAGGCGCAGCGCCGCCGCTACCTCGTGGAAGGCCTACCGGCGGCGGCAATCCCCGGCGTGATTCTCGGCAGCGTGTTGTTCGGGATCGCCACGCCGACCGAGGCGGCCGCACTGGCGGCGTTGGTCGCGGTCGTGCTCGGCCGGTGGTACTACCGCGAACTGGGCTGGGCCCAGGCGTGGCGCGCGGTCGTGCAGGCCGGGATGAGCGCGTCGGTCATTCTGTTCATCATCGCGACCGCCGGGCTGTTCGGCTGGGTGCTGATCTTCGAGCAGCTCCCGCAGCAACTAGCGGCCGCCCTGGTGGCGCTGGCCGCGGATCCGTTCGTCTTCATGCTGCTGGTCAACGCCGCGCTGCTGCTCATCGGCATGGTCATCGACGGCATCCCGGCGATGATCATGGTGGCGCCCATCCTGCTGCCGATCGCGATCGGGGTCTACGGTATCGACCCGTTCCACTTCGGCGTTATCATCTGCATCAACCTCGTACTCGGCCTGCTGACGCCGCCCGTGGGCACCGGCCTCTACGTCGCGTCGGCCGCGGCGGGCGTTTCGCCCGGGCGGGTGTTCGTGGCGGTGCTTCCGTTTCTGGCCACCACGGCGGTCGTGCTTGGGTTGGTGTCTTGGCAGCCGTGGCTGGCCACGGCGTTGGTTCGATAGGGTTAGTTGTTAGTTGGTGACGCGGGAGGAGGCGTGATGCGTAGCACTAGCGTTCTGGTTCTGGTGATCGTTGGCGCCACGATCATTCCGTGGTTCGAGACGCTCGTGGCCTGGGTGGAGCGGGGTGAAGCGCCAGGCGAACTGATCGGCGAGCGCGTCGAGGACGGCGAGGTCGTGCGGACCCGACGGGTCTGCGCCTATCCCGAGATGGCTGTCTACGACGGCAGCGGACCAGAAGGTTCGGCCGAGAGCTTTGTCTGTGCCGCGGCGCCGGACGTGAGGTAGACGATCCCGGCGCCGCACGCCGCGGCCAGCATCGCCGCCAGGCTCAGCCCGACGGCGTGATGCCGCAGAATTTCTTCAGGAGCCGCAGAAACTGGCCGCGTTCGCTACCGCTCAGCACGCTCATCGTCTCGACCATCGCCTGCCAGTGCAGCGGTTCGACAGTTTCCACCAGCTTGCGCCCCTTGCCCGACAGTCGCAGGACGGTCTTCCTGGCGTCGGTGGCATCGGTCGTGGCTTCGATGAGCCCACGGGTCAGCAGTCGGGAGACGATGCCATGGATGTTCGCGCGTTCCATGGCCACCAGGCGTCCCAGTTCGTTCTGCGACGCCCGCTCGACCTCCCGGAGCTTGAGCAGGGTGGCCATCTGTGGCGGCGTCAGGCCCACGTCGCGGATGTACTTCGCGGTTACGCCGCTGCTGATGAGGTGCGCCCGCCGGAGCAGGTGCCCGACATAGTCGTCGAGCCGATGATCAGTCCAATGCTCGGCCTTTGGGCTAGTCGACGTTCTGGGCATCGCGGTACATCACCTTGTGCCGCTGGGTCTGGATCCACTCCTCGACCTGCTCCAGGGAGAGATGATGTTTGGGCTGGAATTGGTCCCAGTTGATGATCTCGCCCAGCGACTTCTTCCAGCGCTTGTAGGTCTTCGTCTTGGGCGGGCCGAAGCACATGATGTCCAGCACCGAGAGGTCGTCGGGGATCCCCAGCAGCGGCTTCATCGCTTTCTGCGCGCCCTCTTGCCCGATCGCCGTGACCCACCAGACGTTGTACCCGAGCGCGGCCGCCGCCAGATGCGCCGACATCGTGGACGCCGCGACGCTCTGCAGGAGGATCCGTTCGGCGTTCTGAACGTACATGTCGTTCACCTCGGACCGGATCAGGGCTGAGTGCTCGTCGCGCAGGACCGGGAAGGCGCGTACGAATCGGAAGTCCGTCACGACGACGATAAAGCCGGGAGCCGTTGCGAGCCCGCTGTAGTTCGGCGTGGGAAACTTCATGTTCAGCTCGATCCGGCGCTTCTGCTCGCCGACGAAGTATTCGGCGATCTGTTCCTTGACCGGCTGCTCGGTCACGACGATGTAGTGCCACGGCTGGGAATTCGCGCCGGACGGCGCCTGCCGGGCCGCCTCCAGGATCAGCTCGAAATGCTCTCGTGGAATGTCGAAGCTCGAATCGAACTCGCGCGTCGTGATCCGATTGACGGCGACATCCATCAGGGCGTCGTAGCGTGCTCGGTTACCCTGGAGATCCGTCGGATCGAGGGGTCGAAGGCCTGGCGTCTCGGACATGAGGACCGCTCCCTGCCGGACGTCCGCCCGGCGCGTGGTAAAGTAGTTAACATCATAACGTTATAGTATGAACAAATAGAGGTCAACCCGTGGACCGGTCTGGAATCGTCAGCGCGCTGGACATCTTCACGATCGGCATCGGCCCGTCCAGTTCCCACACGGTCAGTCCGATGCGCGCGGCGGCGCGGTTCGTGCGGCAGCTCGAGCACGATGGCCAGATCGAGGTGGTTCGGTCGGTATCGGTCCAGCTGTACGGGTCGCTCGGCCTGACCGGCAAGGGCCACGGATCCGACAAGGCCGTGATCCTCGGCCTCCAGGGCTACACGCCCGAATCGGTCGATCTCGACGCCAGCGCCAGCGTTGTGGACCGCGTGCGCTCCAGCCGCACCGTGGTTCTGTCGGGCGGGCACGGGGTGGCGTTCGACCCGGACATTGCCGCCAGCGCCGATGCGCCCCAGCGACCGTTCGACTTCGCCACCGCGGACGACCTCCTCCGGATGGCCAGCGAACGCGGCGAGCCGATCAGCGCAGTGATGGCCGCCAACGAGGACTCGTGGCGTCCCCGAGCCGAGACCCGGCGCCGGCTGCTCGAGGTCTGGGACGCAATGCAGCGGTGCATGGCGCGGGGGTTTCAGAACGAGGGGGTTCTGCCCGGTGGTTTCGAGGTCGAGCGCCGTGCGCCCGCGCTGTATCGGAAGCTCGGCGAGGGGAATGCTCGGGGCAGCGGCCTCGACGCGATGGACTGGGTCGATCTCTACGCCCTGGCGGTCAACGAGGAGAACGCGGCCGGCGGCCGCGTCGTCACCGCCCCGACCAACGGCGCGGCCGGAGTCGTTCCGGCCGTCCTGCAGTACTACGTCACGTTCTGTCCGGGCGCCGATGAGGCAGGGGTGGTGGCGTTCCTGCTGACGGCCGCGGCGCTGGCCAACCTCTACCGGAAGAACGCGTCACTCTCGGGAGCCGATGTCGGCTGCCAGGGCGAGGTCGGCGTCGCCTGCTCGATGGCCGCGGGCGCCCTGACCGAGATTCTCGGCGGCAGCGCGGGCCAGGTCGAGAACGCTGCCGAGATCGGCATGGAGCACAACTTGGGGCTGACGTGCGATCCGGTCGGTGGCCTCGTGCAAATTCCTTGCATCGAACGCAACGCCATGGGTGCCGCCAAGGCGATCAACGCGAGCCGGTTGGCGCTTCAGGGAGATGGCTCCCATCGCGTGTCGCTCGACGCCGTGATCGAGACGATGCGTCAGACCGGTTCCGACATGAAGTCGAAGTACAAGGAAACGTCGCGGGGCGGGCTGGCCGTCAACGTCGTCGAGTGTTGACGGGTTGGCGGCGCGGCGCCCAGGGCCGCGCCGCCGCTGAGGTGGCCAGACGGGGAAGTGTCAGCCGCCGAGTGCCGCTACGCGGTGCTCCGCTGTGCAGCGAGGCTGAACTTCCGATGCCACGTCGACTCGGCGCCGCCGCCGCTCGTCGAGATCACCACCTCGAGCAGATACGGCCGGCCGGCCCGAGTCTCTTCGACACCCGTCCGGATCGCCCCCTCGAGATCGCCCGCGCTCGTCACGCGCTGGCCCTTGACGCCTTGGCTCGCCGCGAGGCCAACGAAGTCGATGTCCGGGTCACCCAGATGCATGCCGTGGTACTGACCCGTCTCGGCCATCCGTCCGCCGTAGGCGTGGAATCCGCGGCGCACCGTCTGGTAGTTGTGATTGTTCCAGACCACGGTGAGCACCGGGATGTCGTAGCGCGCCATCGTCCAGAACCCCGAGGCGCTGAACATGACGGACCCGTCGCCGATACTCAACACGACCTGGCGGTCCGGATCCGCCAATTGAGCCCCGATGGCGGCGCCGACGCCCCAGCCCAGCGCCGTCCCGTTGGACCGGAGCCGCATCTTCTCGTCCTCACGGAAGCCGAACCGCATGAAGTTGGTGGGGCCGGTCAGGTTCTCCATTGCCACGATGGCATGCGGGTCGATCCCCTTGTTCAGCTCGTAGTCCAGCCGATCGGGATGGATCGGGCTGGCCGAGAGGTTCTCGCGACTGGCGGCCTCGCGCTGCGCACGCGCCTCCGCCACCGCCGGCGTGATGACGCTCAGGCGCGCCTCACGAATCGTGGCCAGGCGCTCCTTCGTCGCCAGCGACTGCACCGCGTCGATCAACTCCTCGAGCGCCACGCTGACGTCAGCGACGATGGCCAGGTCGAGCGGCTGCGTCCGCCCCAGCATGCTGGTGTCGAGACCGACGGCCGCGTAGCGTTCCGGCGAGCGAATCTGACGCGGCACCGTACCGCCGCCCGGGTCCCGGGCACCGAACTGGACGACGACATCATGGCCGCCGAACGGGAACGGTCGACTGGCCCTGAGCCCGCCGACGTACTGCGGGTGGAATGTCGGGAAATTCCCGAAGGCCTGCTGGCCCGTGGCCGCGACGAGGCCCAGGAGCTCGCATAATTCGACGGCGCGAGCCTGTCCGTTCGTCCTCGAGATCTCGTCTCCGAAGATGACCGCCGGGCGCTCGGCTTCGATCAGCCAGCGAGCCAGCCGCTCCAGCTTGTCCGCGGCTGGGCGTGGGCGCGCGTCGATCAGGAACGTCTCTGCCGGCCAGATCTCTCCGGTGACCTCTTCCGCCATCGCGGCTCGGGAGAAGGCGACGTAGACTGGCCCGCCCGGCGCGGTTCCGGCGAGCTTGTAGGCACGGCGGGTCGCGACCGCGGCCGACGCACCGCTGCGAACCTCCCATGAGAGTTTCGTGAACTGCTCGTTGATGTCGATCTGGTTGGATCCGGCTGCCGGTGCCAGGTGCAGGTCGTCGCTGTAGGTCGTCGTATCGTTCAAGCCGGCGGTGATGACGATCGCCGAACCGTCGCGGTTGGCGTTGAACAGCTGGCCGCCGATCTGGCCGGTGCCAGCCACGGCGTGGACGTTGACGAGCGCCGGCTTCTGGCTGACCTTGTTGTAGCCGTCGGCCATCGAGATCACGACGCCCTCATGCAGCCCCATGATCAGCTGCACCTCGGGACGGTCGGTCATGGCGTCATAGAACGGCGTCTCCACCGACCCAGGATTCGCAAATAGGTACTTCGTGCCGGCCGCCTTGATCTGCTCGAGCAGCAGGTCGCCGCCCGTGCCCGACTGACGGTAGGCACCGCTGCTCGCGGGTTGTACCGCGTCCAGTCCGCCGCTGTCCGCCGCTTCCAGCACCGAGCGCGCCGCGCTCGCCGTGAGCCCCGCCGCAACGAGATGCCGAAAGAATCCACGTCTCGACACGCCGCCGTCGAAGTAGTCACGCAATAGCTCTCTCATAGTGGTTCCTCGATGGGACTTTGCCGCTTTGTCTGCTTGATGTCTAGCGAAAACGTATCTGGCCGTTCAAGACGCTCGTCATGAAGGCGATCATAACGGAGAAAGAAACTCAGGCGAAATAACGCACCGGTCGCCACGACGGGACTACGGCTGCGGCGATTCGGAAATCGCTCCAATCGCACCGATCGGCGTGAGTCCAGGCTGCAGGTCGTGCTCGGCCAACAACCGATACAGCGCCGGCATCGTCGAAGTGATCACCGCATTGACGTCGTCGACGACCTCGGCGAGCTCCTGCCTCGATTCGCGCGTTTGCCGGACCTGCACTTCGGTCGGCACCGAGGTCGAGGCCATCACCTGCCGCTTGAAAGGATGCGGCCGAATGTCCAGGACGTTACCTGATCGCCCGGAGCGCGTCCTTGGCCTCGCGCCGCACGATGAACGCCTGGTCCCAGGTGTGCTCCTCGGAATCACCTTCCCCGAGGGCGCCACGCAGGACATGCTCGAGTTTGTCGGTCTGCGTCGTATCGAGCAGTCCGGCGCGCACCATCTTCCCTAGGCTGCGGAACGACTTGGCCCGCACGGGCGCCTGATGGTAGTGAGACGAGCGCAGCAGCGCGTCGAACATCTGTTCACGCATCTCGTTGGTCAGCTCTTCGGGGGGCACGGCCTCGGCGATCTTGCCGACCGTCCGCGCAGCCGAATCCCGGACTTCCTTGTCGGGATGGATCAGACATCCCAGGACCTCCGGCAGCGCATGCACTACCTCGGGGGTGGTCAGCTTGCCCAGGGCGTACAGGGCGAACGACAGCGAGTAGGGGTCCTCCGCCTCGGCCAGGTAGTCTTGGAGCTTCACCAGCGCATCGTGGCCGATTTCGCCGAGGATCCGCGCCAGGTAGAAGTGCGACTTCATGTCGCTGCCCTCCATCTGGGCCAGCAGGATCGAGACCACCTTCGCACCCTGTGCCACGAGGACGTCGGTCGCGCGGTCGGCCGACGGTTCGAGATCGGGCCGATCGGCGACGTCCGCGTAGAACAGGCTGCACAGCGCCTCGACCGCGCGGCGATAGTCCGCGCCCTCGAGCTTGCCGAGCTCGGACCGCATCTTCTCCACGGCGGGCTCCAGGATCGCGGGGTCGTCGGTGGTGAGTTCCTCGATTAGGTGCCTCAGGGCGTTTGGCTCCTCAGTCATTGGTGAATTACCCCATCTCGGTTTCCAGCAAGGCGACGTGCTCCTCTTCCTCTGCCGCGAGTTCCAGGCAGACCTCCTTCTCGGGCCCGTCGGGCAGCTCGCTCGACAGCTTCCGGAAGTGGTCCCGGGTCCGTCGCTCCATCTCGATCGCCTTGTTGTAGAGCGCGAGCGCGCCGCCCTGCTGGTCGGCGAGGTCGATCCCCCGGAACACCTCGTCGGCGAGCAGTGCCTCCGCGTCCGGGCGCAGGTTCAGCACGTCGTCGTCGAGGTGGGTGTGGTAGCGCTCCTGCAACGTGTGCAGGTGGTCGACCTCATGCTCGTAGAGCTGCTCGAAGATGGAGCGGAGTAGCGGTTTCGTGACCTTGGTCAAGGCGAGGCGATAGAAGTGGTAGGCGTTCAGCTCGAACTGCACCGCGTCGCGGATCGGCCGGATCTTCATCGGGTCCTCGAAGTCGTGACCCTGGACGAGCTCCAGCTTGCCACCGCAGAGGAAGCACGTGCCGAAGGGAATGGCGAACCCGGTCGAGACCTTGTGACACGTGACGCATTTCCAGGCGTACTCGATCCCGGCGCAGCAGACGATGTCCTCCGGCACCACTTGACGGCACTTTGGGCAGGTGGAAGGCATGGCTAGTCGGCCTCCTGGGCGGCAACGAGCGCGGGCGCCTGCTCGATGCCGAGATGGCCGAGGATGCCGGCGGCTGCCTTGCGGCCGGCTCCCATGGCCAGGATGACCGTAGCGGCGCCGGTGACGATGTCGCCGCCCGCGAACACTCCGGGCAGCGACGTCGCCCCGGTCTCCTCGTCGGCGTCGATGTAGCCCCAGCGGTTCACGTCCAGACCCGGTGTGGTCTGGGCGATGATCGGGTTGGCGGTGGTCCCCAGGGCGCAAATGACCGTGTCGACGTCCAGGCTCTGCTCGGTTCCCGAGACCGGGGTCGGTCGGCGCCGGCCCGAGTCGTCCGGCTCGCCCAGCTCCATCTCCACGCACTCCATCCCCACGGCCCACCCGGCCTCGTTGCCGAGGATGCGAACGGGGTTCGTCAGCCAGCGGAAGTTCACGCCTTCGTCCTTGGCATGGTGGAGCTCCTCCACGCGAGCCGGCGACTCCCGCTCGCTTCGGCGGTAGACGATCGTCACCTCTTCCGCGCCGATTCGCAGGGCGACCCGCGCCGAGTCCATCGCCGTGTTGCCGGCGCCGATGACCGCGACGCGGCGGCCCATCCCCACCGGCGTGTCGTACAGCGGCTGCTTGTAGCCGCGCATCAGGTTGACCCGCGTGAGGAACTCGTTGGCGGAGAAGACCCCGTTGTACGCCTCGCCGGGGATGTTCATGAACCGGGGCGAGCCGGCCCCCGTCGCGATGAAGACCGCGGAGTAGCCCATTTCGCTCAGCACCTGCGGGATGGTGAACACTTTCCCGATGACGGTGTCGAGTTCGAACTGCACCCCCTGCTGCCGGAGGGCGTCCACCTCCCGATCGATGATCTGGTCCGGCAGCCGAAACTCGGGGATGCCGTACTTGAGGACGCCGCCGGCCACGTGGAGCGCCTCGAACACCGTGACGTCCAGGCCGTGCTTGATCAGATCGCCGGTGCAGGCGAGCCCGGCCGGACCGGCACCGACGACGGCGACTTTCTTACCGACCTTCGGTGTGGCGGGCTCCACGTCCCAGCCGCGGTCCGCGGCGAAATCGGCGACGTAGCGCTCCAGACGGCCGATGCCCACCGGCTCCAGCTTCTTGCCGACGATGCAGTTCGCCTCGCACTGGCTCTCCTGGGGGCAGACCCGGCCGCACACCGCCGGCAGTGCGTTCGAGTCCTTGAGGATCCGGTAGGCCTTCTGGAGGTCCCGGTGGGCCACGGCGATGACGAAGCCGGGGATGTCGATGCCCACGGGGCAGCCCGGGACGCAGCGTGGCTTCTTGCAGCCGAGGCAGCGGTCGGCCTCGCTCACGGCGACCTCCAGCTCGTAGCCCAGGTTGACCTCTTCGAAATTCTTGGCGCGGCGTTCGGCCGGCTGCTCCGGCATCGGCGCCTGCGTCGGGGCGATCGTGCGGACCGTCTTGATGCGTCTGGGGGCGCCCGGCAAGGGCGGGCTGGGCTCGGGAACCGGGTCGAACCCTGTCGCCGGGGCTCGGGCCTGGGCACGGAGGGCGGCTGAGGTCGCGGCAGCCGACGAGCCGGGGAGCGCGGCGACCGCCTCGGTCTCGCGCTCGTAGCGCTCCATCGCCTCCTTCTCCTCACGCTCGAAGCGCTTCTGCCGGAGCATCAGCTCCTGGAAATCCACCCGGTGCCCGTCGAAGTCGGGCCCATCCACGCAGGCGAAGCGCATCTGCCCGTCGGCCGTCACGCGGCAGGAGCCGCACATCCCGGTTCCGTCCACCATGATCGAGTTCAGGCTGACGATCGTGCGGATTCCACGCGGACGCGTCATCTCGGCGCAGGCGCGCATCATCACCAGGGGACCGATGGCGACCAGCTCGTCCACGTCGGCGTGGGCCTCGAGGACGTCTTGCAGGGCGTCGGTGACCCGGCCCTTCATTCCGTACGAGCCGTCGTCGGTGGTCACGTGGAACTCGTCGCTGAATTCCCGGAACCGGTCCTCCCAGAACATCAGATCGCGGTTGCGGAACCCGATGATCGAGATGGTGTACGCACCGCTCTGCTTGAACGCGCGCAGCTGCGGGAAGATCGGCGCGACCCCGAGCCCCCCGCCCACCACGATGACCTTGCCAGGCTGCTCGATCTGGCTGGGGACGCCGAGCGGCCCGACGAAGTCGAGGAGCTCCGCGCCCTCGGGCAGGGCCATCATCTGCCAGGTGGTCTTCCCCACCGCCTGGATGACGACGGTCACCGTGCCCCGGTCCCGGTCGTAATCGGCGACGGTGAGCGGGATCCGCTCGCTGGCATCGTCGATCCGGACCATCAGGAAGTGGCCGGGCCGAACTGCTCGCGTCTGGTGATGCGGTACACGGTCACCCCGGGGGAACGCATGGTGCGGGGTGGGTCAATTCCCGCACCGCACCCCGAAAAGCCCCGCGACTTCGCGCGGGACGAGCTACATGGGACCTTTCGCCGTCGAGAAGATCTCCTCGTGGCTCGACACGTGCAAGCCGGGTGCCACGCCAAGTGGTCCCGGATTGCTACCGACCGGCGGCGGATGCGACGGTGAGGCTCACGAACCCGACGTCCTCCTGAACACGCAGGTAGCCGAGCAGTATGTCCAGGGCTAGGGGATCGAATTCTCCTGACAAGAAATCACGGATCGCCAGGGCGGAGCGTCCTTCGCGTAGCAGAATCCTGAGTTCGGCTCTCATGTGCTGCGGGATCCTGGCCTCTGCCGCCGTCAGCGCCTCTCGCTGCGCTGACGTCAGCGCCGCCATGGCCGCGCGACGTGCGAAGATGCCCACGCCGCCTGTGCTGTTCGGACCGTCGCCGACGGTCGTGTCGCTGGCGCGCTGCTCGGCGTCGGTCAGGGTGAGGCCGGCCGGCCGCACGCCCCACAGATCCGCGCGAAGCCGGTAGTAGGTCTCGATGCCGTCCTGCATCGTGGCTTCGCGGCGCCCGATTACCTTCTCGAGCGCCGAGACCTGGCGCGCGCCCTCGGCGGCATCGGCGAACAGCACCGCCACCGATCGAATGACGGCCCGTTCGACCGCCGATTGGTGTCGCACCGTGTTGTGCGCCTCCTTGTAGGCCACGTGGAGTGCCGCGTGCGAGTCGGCCTCGGCCAGATACGCCAGGGCCTTTCGCTCGGCCTCGCCGAGGCGCTCGGTCCCTCGCGACAGCGATTCACCCGCGACGGTCGAAGCCAGGCGGTCCTCGGCGGATGCCAGAACGCTCATCGACCCGATCCCGACCACCGCCGCACGCTTGAACTGCGTCGGATCTAGCTTGTCAGGTGTGTCCTGCGACGAGTGGTACCACATGTCCGGCCAGGTGATGAACATGACCGACGGGATACCTCGACCGAGGTACACGACATGATCGCTCGCGCCGTAGTGCTTGGCGATCTGGATGTAGAACGGGTCACGCGAGCCGTTCGGCGACACCACCGGCCACGTGAAGTTGTAGCCGTTCGTCCGGAAGCGGATCCGCTCGCGGTTGATCGCCGCGACGAACTCCATCATGTTCTGCGCCACGTCGTTGAGAAACGACGGAAAGGTGTCGGGCGTCCGGTGCAGGACCCATGCGCTGGCGCTCGTTGCCAGTCGCACGCCCTCCATGTCGAAGTTGAGGTCGGCGACCAGCCGCTCCTCGATGTCGGGATGGGCATCGAGCCACGCATTCGTTCCGCTGATTTCCGGCACCCACAGAAAGTGGATCGTGCGGCGAGGCCGGGGCAGCGCCCCCGATTCGATCAGCCGGAGATAGGCGCGTGCGATCTCCAGGGTCAGGGCGCAGCCGGACGTGTCATCGTTTGCGCCCTGCTTGATGTAGCCCTCGTAGAGGTGTGCCGAGACGACGATTTCCTGGTCCGTGCTCCCATCGCCGGGAATCTCGGCATGGACGACTTCGAGTTCGCCGGGAAACGATTCCGTCTCGACGACCGAGCGGAGGGTCACTTCCTCGCCACGTGCGATCGTCGCCGCCAGGTCGCGGGCGACGCGCGGCGCGATCGACCAGCCGAACCCTGTCGCCTGGCCGGCCTGGCCGACCGCAAGGCGCTGGGAGGGGATCTGATCGGGGTAGCTGCTCTGGCGCAACGAGTTGTAGCTGAGCACCCCCACGGCGCCGCGCTCCCAGATCGCAAGCCGTTGCAGCGTGCCGGCGGCGGCCGCTCCGAGGACGATCTTGCCGGCCACGTCCAGGCCGTCGTAGTCCTCGGCGCGCGCGCCGCTCCCCACGTCGACGACGGTCGCTTCCAGTTCCCCGGCCTCGCTGTTGGCCGCCAGAGACACGGCAACATCGAAGATGTCGTACAGCTTTCGATCGAATGGCTCCACCTGCCAGAGTTCACCTCGGGTCGGCTGCCACAGGTCACTCGCGGACGGGAACGATTCGATCTCGACATTGCTGAGACCGTATTCGCGGGCCAAGCGAGCCATGACTTCACTCTCGCGAAAGTGCTCGAGGTACTCGGCGCGCGGCCTCACCCGCGGATAGGGGGTGAGTTCGAGGACATGGTGCATTGCTCTCTCACCGGAGGCCTCGTTGATGATCGCCCGCATCTGGTCCCACGGCAGGAGCGCGCGGTCCTCGACTTCCTGCGCTCGAACCTGCGGGCCGACGAGACCAGCCAGCACGCCACCCACCAAGAGTCCACCAACTGCTATCCGTAATCGCATCCGACCTCTCCCTGCGCTGCTGAGCGCCTGTCGACGAGCGTTCTCGTAATGTGGGATCCCCAGATCAGCGGCTGGGTGACGACGACACGAGGCTGCACGCAAAGGTCCAGCCGTGCTCGCAGGCCCGCGCGTACAGCTCCGGCTCCGACATCTCCATCAGGTTGAGTTTCCGTTCGCGCAAGAGGAGTCGGAGGTCGAGGACCTTCGGGTCCGCCCGGCTGACCTGGCTCGGATCGAGAACGTTGACGCAGGCCGCCTGGAACCGCAGTTCGCACGCTCGCGAGAAATAGCCCAGCGCCAGCTCGGGATCCGGCTCTTCGATCGCCCCCTCGGTGTAGTGCACGCCCAGTTCGTTGCACGCCCACCCCGAGTTGTCGCCGCAATACGCCGCCTCTATCGAGAGGAGGCGCTCGCAGGCGTTGCGGCGACCGGCCGCGCAGGCCTGCTCCCAGAACGGCAGGCTGTCGCCCGTGTGTCTTCCGTCGGTCTTGCCGATGGCCGTCATGGTGCCGAAGAGCACGATCCAGACCGTCATGTACGCTAGATTCGTGCGGGCCGACGCCCAGTCCACACGCCAGCGACTCACCGCCGGGATCTCTCGGACCGAACCGACGAATGCGTCGATCTGTCGAACGGCGAGGTTCAAGAGAGGCATGCACAGCAGCTTGTCGTAGAATGTCGGCGCTCCAACGGCCTGGAGCAGTGCGTAGAGGCCGAAGACGCCCAGTCCGTAGAGCACGCCGAAGACGCTCTTCCCGAGTGGCGTTTTCGGTGAGGTGGACGGATCGGTGACGAGCAGATGCAGCCCCAGGAATACCGCGGCGGGGATTTCGGAGTCGATGAAGTACGGTACCCCGGTTGCGGCGAAGTACAGGGCACTCAGCGCGAACAGCACGGCGGCCGCGAATCCGGCGATGAGCGTGATCGAAAAGTAGTACATGACGATCAGGCCGATCAGGAACAGCACCAGATAGATCCGCGGCGCGAGCGCCAGCGTCGACGCGATCTCCTCACCCCACGTCAGGTCGGTCGTATTCGTCGCGATCAGAACGAGCGAGAAGAACACCAGTGAGAAAGCCGACGGGTTGAAGATGTGCATGCTCCGGTTTTCACGCTGCCAGCGCACGAGCGCCTTCCCCAGAAACCCGACGGCGATCATCACGAACTGCAAGTAGAACCAGTCGTCCCGGAACCAGAGAAACAAGTTGATGCTGAGCGTGATGGGAACCGGACCGAAGCCGAGGACATAGGTGTCACGGCGCGACCAGGACAGCAGCATGTCGACGGCGTAGGCAAAGGCCACCTGCGCCACCATCAGCCAGGCCATGTCGTAGACCGGCCGCCAGTACCAGCCCCAGTAGCCGAGCAGGATCACCTGCAGCGCCGCCTGCAGGTAGTGTTGCAGCCGCAGCTCGACGCGGAACGAGCGACCAACTCCCTCGCGCCGCAGCCGCAGGAACAGTCCTAACTGCCAGACCAGCAGGACCGCGGCCGCCGTCCAGAAGGACCGGGTCAGGGTGAAGTTGGATTGGACACGCGGGATGAACGAGAGGGCGGCGACGCCGAGTGTCAGTGCCAGGGGCACCAAGAACACGCGGAGTGACTGCGCCGGCATCTGGTCGGAGGCGCCGACCGCCCCTTGGGCCGCCCACGGGCGGCGTCTTCGGCCGTTGCGTCGTCGTCGTGCAGCTGGCATGTCGTAGGCTGACCGATGTGTCGGGAACGCGCACACGGCCGCGGCCAGCGTAGAGCCGAAGCTGTCGCGGCGGGTATGACAGCAATCATACCCTCGCTGAGTGCTCTATCTGTTGGGAGGCGACGTGTTCTTGCCGGGAGCCTTCTGCGAGGGATTTGCGTTCGGCGACATCTCCGGCATGGAGGTTGTATGGGCTGCGGGGGCCGCCAGACAACGTGCCTACGCGGATGGTGTCGGCTTGTCGGCGGTGAGCGTCACCAGCACGAACTCTGACCTGACCGCTTGACCTCCGCGCGCAGCCTCGATGTCCTGACGTAGTTGCCTCAGCCCTCCCTCGTACTCCGCGTCTGGAATTGCCATCAGCTGCGACGCACTGTGGCGCTGACTCACTCCGGCGAGGAACGCTGAGAGCGTCACCGTCGACGAGCGGTCCGAGCGCGCTGCCTGGACGCCCACGAATCCGAGATCGCGCAGCAGGTCGCTGAAGCCCTCGACAGGGATGAAGTTCTGATGGTCCAGCGCCTGTGCCGCCGGGAAGTATCGGTAGTAGAGCCAGCCTGGCATCGACCAGGGGTCGATACTGGTGATCGCCAATCGCCCACCAGGGTGCAGCACTCGCAGCACTTCTGTGAGGAACGCTTTCTGACGCCGAATGTGGGCGTACGAGAACTGACTGGTCGCATAGACGACGCTGCCTGTCCTCAGCGGCAGTGCGGCTCCGTCACCGTGTAGCCAGTGGGCACTCGGACACCGCCGTCTAGCGATCTCGAGCATCGCCGCTGACACGTCGATGCCGAGCAGCACGGCGTTGGGGCATTGCGAGCGGTTAAGGGCGAGTTGCCTACCGGTTCCACACCCGATATCCAGCACTCGGGCCGAGGTCTGCTCGGGTGCTTCCTGTCGTTCCGTCAGAAAGCGCAGCAGATTCCGGTCGACTGTCGGTTTACGGCGCGTATCGTCGTATCGATCGGCGATCTCGTCGTAGTTCACGCGGCGCACGATTCAGCGTCGAAACCGCACCCACTTCGTTACGCGTCGCTGCGAAACCTCGGCTCCGTAAACATTGCCATCGCTGTCGACGGCAACGCCCTCTGGTCCGCTGAAACCATTCACATTGGCCCTGTCGTCCGGGAGGAAGTGACTTACCCAGCCGGTCCGGGCATCACCGATACGGATGCCCTTCTCCCAACCCGCGTTGCGTTGGCCGGTGAACTCGTTCGGGGCCGGACTGGACTCCGAGTCGGCCACGTAGATCGTGTCGTTCTCGTCAATGTAGATGCCGCTGGGCCTGCCGAACTGGGTCCAAATCGCGAGGAACTCACCTTCCTGATCGAAGATCTGGATACGGTTGTTGTAGCGGTCACCGACGAAGATCCGGCCCTGCGAGTCCATCGCCAGCGCATGAGGGTCGCGGAACTGTTTGGGGCCGTATCCGAGTTCGCCCCAGGTCTCCATGTACGTCCCGTCGGCGGCGTACCGGACGACGCGAGCCAGAGTTCGATCGTGAGAATCCACAACGTAAATCTGTCCGTTGGGCGCCACGAGGACATCCGAGGGGCGGGTGAGGTGATCGGGCGGGTCGCCGGCGACGCCGGGCGTGCCGATCGTCATCAGGAGTTCGCCCTCCGGTGAGAACTTGAGCACCGTGTGGCCCGTGTTCTCGGCTCCGTTGGCCCAGGCGTCTGCGATCCAGACGTTGCCCTCATGGTCCACGTCGATCCCATGAGGCCACGCGATCAGGCCGCCACCGAAACTCCGGAGCAGGGTGCCCTCTTTGTCGAACAGCAGCACGGGATCAACGTCCGACCCGACACACGTGTTGCCGCCACACCGTTCGGCGACCCAGATGTTGCCGTCGAGGGCGATCTCGACCGAGCTCGTCGAGCCCCACTCGCGCCCTTCCGGGAGCTCACCCCATCCGTAGGTAGGCCGGAACGGGTTGGTAGTAACCGATTGGCCGACGAGCCCCGTAGAGGCCCCCAACACCACGATGACGGCCAGGACGCCGAAAGCAGAGTAAGCCCGATTCGAGATTCTCATTGCACGTGCCTCCGCGAAGGAACCCAACAGATCGGGACGGATGATACAGCCGGAATCTCAGCCGGACAAGGAATTCCGGGCAGTGGGCTAATGGGGCAGACCCTCCCGTTGTTTCAATCCCTTGACCGCACCGGCGATCATTCGATTGACAGCCTGCAACGACAGGCCACCCTCGTCGCGTCTCGGAATTGTTGCGAAGCCGATTGCGGATGCCTTCTCGTAGCGGTTCAGACCTTCGTGGACCAGTCGAGGCTGTGAGACAAGAGAGACTTTGCCGCCCCGGGGTGGAGCCGCGGGCGATCCGCAAGTGCTCTGGCGAACCGGCAGCTTCCCTGGTAGAGTCGCGCCGTCGCGTTGCTTGAGCCGTGTACGCCAAGCCGATCGAAACGTGTGGGAACGTTGATCAACTGGTGCTCCAGGAGAGAGAGAGGCGAGAGGGATGAATGAGCGAAGACGAGAAGGCTCGTGGACCATGTCGACCTCGCGTCGCCGATTTCTGGAAACCGCGGCCCTCGGCGGGACCGCGATAGTGTTCGCCGGTGTCGAGGGGGTCGCGGCTCATGGCTCCACTCCACGAACCGCATCGCGGGATGCAGAGGCCGAACGGCTGGCCGCGGCCATTCGGCGCTACGGTCCCGAATTTGGCCCGCGAAAGGCGGTGCGCTGATGGCCATCTTCGAAGTTGAAAGCTGGCGGGTCGCCGAAGGACAACAGGCCGAGCACGACGCCGCCATGCGTCAGTGGCTGCAGTGGATCAACGATCACCGGGAGCTGTTCGCCGAATGGAAGAGTGTGCGTTACTTCAACAAGTACATCGCCGGGGAGGGTTCCGGACGGTATTTCGTGGTCTGGGAATACGACAGCCTGACGGCGTTCGAAGCCTACAAGGCACGGCGAGCCGACTATGGTGGGCCCTACGCCGAGTACAGGGAGAACGATCCCTACTATAAGGATGTCTTCGACCACAGCACGATGACCATGGAGGTCTGGAACGACGTCGACCGAGCGCTATGGATGGAATAGGCGACGCTGTCACGGCTGAGGCCGTCACTGCGCCGGCGTTGTCACTCCTGACCGCAGCGTCTACAATCGGGCTGCTTTCCGTGACAGAAGAGCGTGGTCGATGCGAGCAGGGCCGACCGCGTGAAGGGGGACCAACCCGTGTGGCAACCCGCCCCGGTTCAGTGGCGCGTCATCGTCGTGACGTTTGTCTTGGCCTCGTTCGCTCAGTGCGGAGCTATCGCGGGAGACACTCGTGATGGCAGGGAACTAATGAGTCTGCTCTTTTGGGTCTTCGTCATCGGAGGCGGGTTATTCGTTTGGTACATTGAAGGCAACCGCAGCAAGTAGCCCATGGCCTTAGCCCGCGGCACCCGCCTCGGCCCATATGCCATTGATGCCCCCCTCGGGGCCGGGGGGATGGGTGAGGTCTACAAGGCCACCGACACGAAGCTCGACCGTGATGTCGCGCTGAAGATCCTGCCCGACGCGGACTTCCTGCCAGACCGAATCGCGCCGGAACTATTAGAGCTACCCTCGAAACGAGCCTCTGGTTGCAAGGTTCATGTACCGTCTAAGCGGTTGGCGGAGACTCCGAAGGCTGTTCCGCACGTCCTGAGCGTCATTATTCGACCCCGGGTCTGACCATGCCAATTCCAGCCGGTATCACACGGAAACATGTCGAGCGCGCCATCGAAATGATAGACGGAGGACTGGACCATGCCTTCGGGCCTTCAGTGACCTACGACCTTCTCTACGAAGGGAACAGATATCCTCCGAAGGCTGTCGTCGGGATCGCCGCGAAACTCGCCACTGACGTCGAGCTAAAGCCATCAGAGTTCCATGCCGGAGAAAGTGCCAATCAAGCCAACGGTCTGCTTCGAAGGCTCGGCTTTAGCGTCGTTGGCAAAGGATCCCAGCGTTCTCTTCAGAGCGGATCGGATTCGATACAGGGCGGTTTTCAGCCAGAGGACTTCGATGTCCTGGCACGCTACCCGAAGAGCGTCAATTGGGCGACGATACCTGAGGAGGATAGGAATCTACTGAAGGGGCTACGCGAGAAACTGAAGCAATTTGCTGTCACCATGCAGCGTGAGCTTCAGCTGACAACTCCCCTAGAAGCTTTCGCGAGCCACCCAACCCCGAGCGGCCGTAACGCACAGCATTACTGGTCATGTGTGTTCCCGGCGGCGGCGGAGGAAAAGTCGTTCGGACTCCAGGTCGGAGTCATCGTCAAAGCCAAAGACGTGGAATTTGGCCTGTTTGTGGGAAGCGGGGCGGCTCAGAAACAGGATAAGGACGCGCTCCATAAGACTCACCACTACCGAGATGCCTACATTCTTGCTCAGCACGTGATCAGATCTTCTGGCCGGTACCTGAGCCACGGGACCGAGGCGTCATGGGCGTTTCTCATTCGCACTCCAGAGATGGTCGAGAAAGGTCTTCTGGCGGTCCTCGGAGCGCGATGCGAGGGCTGGAAAATCGACAAGAAAGGCATCCAACTCGGAACTACGTCTATGACGCTCAATCCAGACATCGTAGTAGATGGTGGATATGCCGTCGCAGACGTGAAGTACAAGCTGGCGGGAGAAGATTGGAATCGCTCCGACCTCTACCAAGCTGTCGCCTTTGCCGCTGGCTATGGAACCTCACACGCAGCGATTGTCGACTTTCGAGAAGCTGGAAGGCCGAGCTTGCCTACCGTACCCTTCGGAGACACCGAGGTTGTACAACTGTCGTGGCCAGCCGATGGGGCGCTCGACGCCGACCAGGCAGCGTCAAGCCTGGCCAATTCGTTTTCCACGTGGCTCAGCAATCCACGGGCGGCATGAGACGACTGTCCTGTCGAAGCTTGTAAGGACGACGACGAGAAACTCCAGGCGCGGGTGCCGACGGGACGGTAGGAGCCGAGGAATGCCTACCACGTGCTCTACCATGCACAACAAGGACGCATGGCAACTCGTGTCACTTTCCCTGGCATTTGTGGCACAAACTGAAATACCTGGAAAAAGGCGAAGGTAGGGCTGTTTCTCCCCGTTTCACCGTGTAAGTAATGGCGGAAGCGCCTGGGAGTCGAACCCTGAAAGTGCGATCACCCTAACATGGTGATGGCGCACGACTTTCGCAATTCAGGGTTGATTTCATTGACGCACCTGCACCGAATCGATGCCCCTCCAGTCCCCCCGAGTCCCCTGGAATCAACCTGGGTCAGGGAGAGATAGGGGAAACATCTGGTCAGCCGATGATGGTCTTCTCCTCGACGAGTCCGTAGCTCTTCTCCTGATCACCCCACGGCTCGCCGTCCGCGAACGCCGCCGCCATCTCCGGCGACTCCATCGCGTGATCCCTGGCCGCAGCATCCTCGAACCAGAGTTCGCCGAATCCGAGTGGCATGCCTGTATTTCTCAGCTACCGTCCCGTCGGCACCCG